>Ga0247727_10002563_pt1 | contig 41340 bp, 41 predicted proteins | sample WisWelCaveWW1625_FD_202498 | JGI IMG/M metagenome (GOLD analysis project Ga0247727, IMG submission 202498) | Biofilm microbial communities from Wishing Well Cave, Virginia, United States - WW16-25 | ecosystem: Environmental > Aquatic > Deep subsurface > Groundwater > Cave microbial mat | place...
CGCTTCGCGTCGCCGTGCTCGATCAGGCGGTAGATCTCGCTGATGGCGGTAAAGGTCTTGCCGCTGCCGGTCGCCATCTGGATCAGCGCGCGCGGGCGGTTCTCGCGGAGCGATCGCTCGAGGTTCCGGATGGCGATGGCCTGCGCCCGCCAGAGGTCGCCCTCGACGAGAGGCGGGAGAGCCTGGAGCCGCAGGCGCAGGCTGGCCGGGCGCAGCGAGAGCGGATCGGGCTTGCCGTCCCGCTCGGGCAGGAAGATCGGCTCGGCGGCGATCCAGTCGGCGAGCGTCTCGGGCCCGTGGAAGTGGAAGACGCGCCGGCTTCTCGGCTCGGGGTCGAGCCCGTTCGTGAAGCGCGTCTCGCTGCCGGTCGACTGATACAGGAACGGGAGCGGCCGGATCGGCGCCGGCAGATGCACGGGCAGCCCCTCCGCGTATTGCGCCGCCTGGGGCTCGACTCCCGTGAGCGTGGTTCCGGCCTTCTTGGCTTCGACCACGCCGACGGCCTGGCCATCGACGTAGAGCAGGTAGTCCGCGAAGCCGTGGCCGGGGGCGAGGGGGAACTCGCGGACCGCTACGCCCCGCGCGGCGTGCAGGTTCAGCGTTGCGAAGTCCTGCACCGTCCAGCCCGCTGCCTGGAGTGCGGCATCGATCTTCGCGCGTGCGGCTTGCTCGGGAAGCACGGGACGGGGCGAGGTTACACCCAGACGCCGTTGATTCGAGGCCCCTACTTCGCCCCGTACGCCAGCCGCGCGAACACACTGGGGCGGCTCGCGAGCACGCCGGCCGCGTGCGGATCCTCGATGCCGAGCTTCTTTCGCACCGCGGCGATCGGCTCCGCGAACCACGCTTCGATCGGCTCCGCGATCACCAGCTTCGCGGCGCGGCCTTGCCGCACGCCGACGCGGATGTTGTGCCAGATGCGCCGTGCCTGCGGCGGCGAGAAGAGGGCGTAGAGGATGCGCATGAACCACAGCATCCCGCGTCCGCCTGGCGCCGCGCCCTGCGCGACCGAGAAGGCGTAGACGCCGGCTTCGCCCGCGAGGCCGGCGTCGAAGCCGAGCAGGCAGTGGTGCAGGTCGTGCGTCGCCGTGTAGCGCAGCACGAAGGGGTTCTCGCGGAAGCGCTCCTTGATGTGCGGGCTGACCGCGAGCGGGGTGATGCCGTTCGCGTCGAGGAAGCGCGCGTACTCGCGGCCGAGGCTGTCGGGTGGCAGCTCGCGCAACGCGCTGAGGTCTTGCGTGGGGGCGTAGCCGCGCAGGCGCTCGAGCTGGGCGTTGATGCCGCGCGGCGGGGCGGAGAGCGCGTCGAGCTTGAGCACCGCGACGTCGCCGAGCGGCGCGCCGGCGCGGAAGGCACCCAGCATCTCGAGCATCTTCGCGAGGTTCATGCGACCTCCGGCCCCTTCAGTGACTAGCACCCGAGCGGGCTTCCGAGTCCCTATCTCTGTTCCGGTGCCCAGGGATTACCCCGGGGGGAGCGTCCCGCGCGCCTCGACGCCATGCTGCGCGCCGAGGAGGGCACTCGAGCATGCCGTCGCCGCTCGACGCGCGCCGCTTCTTTGCCGGGAGCTGGAAGGGGGAGGGCGAGCTGGTGCCGCACGGTCCGGCGCGGCTCGTGCTCGCGCGCGCGCCGGTGCAGCTCGAGGGCCGCGGCGAGTGGCTCTCCCAGACGCTCTGGCGCGTGCACGAGCGCTTCACACTCGGCACGGGCTTCGGCTTCGAGCGCCACATGCTCATGGAGCAGACCGGGCCGGGCCGAGTGCACGCGACGGCCGAGGACATGCCGCTCGGCGCCGAGATCGAGCTCGACGCGGGCGGCTTCCGCTTCCACCGCTTCCGGAGCTGGCTCGTCCATCGCGGCGTGCGCTTCCGGCTCGGCTGCAGCAGCGACACGCGCGTCGCCGCGGACGGCGTGATGCACGCGACGATCCGTCTCGACTTCTGGCGCATCCCGGTCGCAACGCTGCGGCTTGTGATCCGCGTGGAGCGTTAGCAGCGGGAGGCCTCCACGATGTGCCCCCACAACGACAGGTGGCGTGCCGTGACCGGGAAAGATCCGAAGCGGAAGCTCTCGAAGCCGGCCTGGCGGAAGCGCTCCGAGAGCTGCGCCTCGTCGTAGAGGTTTGCCTGCCACCAGCGACCGATCAGCGGCCGCGTCAGCCAGTTTCGGCGAGTGATGAACAGTACGAAGCGACCCTCGGGCGCCAGGCGCCCGCGCAAGCCGGCAAGGGCCTCAGCCAATCGATCGGGTGGGACGTACTCCAGCATGGAAGCGGAGACCACGAGGTCGTAGCCCTGCCATGAGGCCGGTAGCTGATCGAGGTGGAGCACGTCCGCCTGCCGGGTCTCGATCCCGCTGATGGACCGCGCACGCAGCGCGGCGTGAAGTCGCTCCAGCATGGCCGGAGTCAGGTCGAATCCGTGCAGCGCCGAGGGGGGCAGTCCGCGCTCGACCAGCGCGTCCCGCAGCGCCAGCGTGAGCGCCCCGGTGCCGCACCCCGCATCGAGAATGCGGAGGTGTGGCCGCAACAGCGCCGAACGCAGGAAGTAGCTGCGGATGCCTTGCGAGTAGCGAACGAAACGGATGAAGCGCGCGTAGCTGTCGGCCCTTCGGCTGAACAGATCCACCGCGCTGCCCATGGCGAGCCAGCGTAGCCGCCTCCGGGCCCGATCGAGCCGGGACGTATCCTCCTGCCGATGCGATTCATCGTCTACGGTGCGGGCGCGATCGGTGGAGTGCTCGGGGCCCGACTGCATGGACACGGGCATGAAGTCGTCTTGATCGCGCGGGGCGCGCACCTCGACGCGATTCGCACGAGCGGCTTGCGGATCGAGTCACCGCGTGCGGCCGAGGTCGTCGCGGTAGCCGCCGTGGGGCACCCCTCCGAGATCGCGTGGCGCGCTGACGACGTGGTGCTCCTCGCTACGAAGACTCACCACACAGGCGCCGCGCTCGAAGCGCTTGCGCCGCATGCGCCGTCGGAATGCGAGATCGTGAGTGCGCAGAACGGCGTTGCGAACGAGAGGCTCGCCCTCCGGCGCTTCGCGCGCGTGTGTGGCGTCGCGGTGATGTGCCCTGCGCTGCACCTCGCGCCTGGCGTCGTGCAGGCCTACTCGGATCCCGTCACCGGCATCCTCGACATCGGCTGCTGGCCGGAAGGGGTCAGCCAGACTGCGCGTACGATCGCTGCGGCCTTCGAGCGATCGACCTTCGCGTCGCAACCACGGCCTGACATCGCGCGCTGGAAGTACCGCAAGCTCGTGATGAACCTCGGCAACGCGGTGCAAGCGTTGTGTTCGTCGAGTGGCGGTGAGCTCGTGAAGCGGGCACAGGCCGAAGGGGAGGCCTGCCTGCGCGCCGCCGGGATCGACTTCGTGTCGGAGGCCGAGGACCGCGAGCGGCGCGGCGACATCCTCCGGATCCAACCGATCGCCGGACGAAAGCGGCCCGGCGGCTCCACATGGCAGAGCCTCGCTCGCGCGAGCGGAAGCGTCGAGACCGACTACCTCAACGGCGAGATCGTGCTGCTCGGTCGCCAGCTGGGAATGTCCACGCCCGTGAACGCGCTGCTGCAGCGCGTCGCGGGCGAGGCGGCGCGCGCAGGCCGCATGCCCGGCGGCTTCAGCGAGGAGGAGCTGCTTCGGCTGCTCGGCTGAGCGCGTCGGCTGACGGGGACGTTCGTCAAGTTGTCAAGTTGTTGGGGGAGGTCGCCTCGAACAACTTGACAACTTGACGAACGTCCCCGGGCGGGACGAGGTGCGGGTTCTTCTTGTTGGCGCGGCGCGCGAGCGCCGTCAGCACGCGCGCGTAGCCGCGCACGAAGCGGTCGATGCCGCGGTGGAAGGCCTGCAGCAGGCGCAGCTCCACCAGCGTGCGCGGCGTGTACCGCGTGTGGAGGTGGTTCAGGTTGAAGTTGAAGAACAGGATCGACACCACGTTCAGGAACAACGAGTACTGCTCGCGCAGGCGGCTGCCGTACCAGAGCACGTCCACCAGGCCGTCGATGGTGCGCACGTGCGAGGTGACCTTGCCGTGGAAGATCTGCCGCCACTTCGGCGACAGCTCGCTCGCGCCCGCGTCGAGCGCTCTGCCGATGATGTCCGAGGCCAGGAAGCCGGTGCGCAGCGCGGTGGTGAAGCCCGAGGACAGGATGCCGTCCACCACCACGAAGGCCTCGCCCGTCGCGATCCAGTTCGGGCCGCTGCTGGCGTCGGCCGTGCCGCACTGGAACACGCAGGTCCACATCGGCGTGTCGGGCGTCACCAGCGGCGGCAGCCAGTCGAGGTCGCGGTGCTTCCTCACCTGGTGCAGGAACAGCTCCGCCAGCGACTTGTACTGCCGGCGCAGCTTCACGAAGTCTTCTTCCGTGATCACGATGCCGATGTCGGTGACGTCGTCCGAGACGTTGATGTCCCACATCCAGGCCGCGCTGCCGAGCGTGTCGTCGGTGCGGATGCGCGTGCCCATGCCGTCGTAGGCGTGCGGGAAGCGCGCGCGCACCACCACCTTGCGCGGGCCGATCGGCTGGTCGGCGATGCCGAAGGCGCGCCGGAACATCGCGACCGAGCCGGTGGCGTCCACGTAGAAGCGGCCCTCGAGGCGGCGGCCGTCCTCGAGCAGGATGCCGCTGGCGCGCTCGCCCGCGCGCTCGACCTTCCTGACCTTGCCCGGGATCAGCGTGACACCCGCCCGGGTCGCGCCCTCGATCAGATCGATGTCGATCAGCTCGCGGTTCGCATGGAGGGTCGGCTTCGCGCGCCCGACCAGCGTCATCAGCGCGCGAAACACGGGATGGAAGCCCAGCTCGGCCTCGACGCCCGGCTGCGCCGACGAGGTGCAGACGGCGCCGCGTTTCACGGTGGCCTTGCCCTGGGCGGGCCACTGCTCGACGGGGTGCCCGAGGCGCTTCAGATAGACGGGCGCCTCCCAGTCGAGCGACTCGCCGAGGCGAAACTCGGGCGGGGGGCGCTTCTCGACCATCACCACGCGGTAGCCGCGGCGCGCGAGCCGCGTGCCGAGCGCCATGCCGCCGACGCCGCCGCCAGCGATCACGACGTCGTAGCGATCTGCGGCTCCGCCCTCGACCTGCACGTCCGATCCCTCCCCGCTCTCGTGACCGCACGCCTCCGGCGTGCTCGGACCGGGCGAGCTTAGCCAGGGCTCTGCCGGTAGGCTCCCGAGCCTCGCCCCGAGCCGTGGAGGGCCGATGTCCGCCATCTGGAGCGTCGAGCGCACCCAGTCGACCCGCTTCCCGGTCCGCATCGCGATCGAGCAGGGCGGGCGTGTGCTGTTCGCGGTGCGTGCGCAGAGCGAGTGGCCGGCGCCGGGCGGACAGATCTTCTGCCTGCGCGAGCGCGAGCTCGACCTCACCGAGCCGCTCGCGCCGGTGGCACGCGTCCCGATCGTCACGCTGAAGCGCGTCGGCGCGAAGATCGCCGTGGTGCTGGACCGGCCCACGCGCAAGCGCTGCGAGTTCCTCGTGCTGCGCAAGGACCGGAAGGATGGCAGCGGTGCCTACGAGCAGGTGTTCTTTCGCACCGAGACCGCCATCCGCGCGCACCGCTCGCGCGGCCGCGTCGAGCTCAGCGCGCGCGCCGAGCTGGACATCGCGATCGACCTGCGCGAGCGCTACCCGTGGCGCTTCCCGGGCGCGCGCACGGCGCGGCGCGCGCTGCCGGCCGGCGACTACGGGCTGTATCGGGACGAGACGCTGCTGGCCGTGGCCGAGCGCAAGACCTTCGCGAACCTGCTCCACGACTTCGGCGCACTGCGCGCCCTCCACCAGGGGCTCGCAGAGCTGGAGAGCCAGCCGCGGGCCGCGCTCGTGATCGAAGCCCAGTACGCGGACTTCACGGATCCCGCGCGTACGCAGCCCTGGCCGGCTCCGCATGTGGCGCGCGTGCTCGCCGAGATCGCGGCGCTGCACCCGCGCCTGCCCGTCGTCTACGCGGGGAACCGCAAGCTCGCGAACTACTGGACGCTGCGCTGGTTCACGGCCGTGGCCGCCGAGGCCGCAGGCACACAGCTCTCGTTCGTGTCGGAAGCCGCCGCGCGCTACGAGCCGGCGCCGGCGGACGGAGGAATCGACCAGCGCATCCGCGCGGCGGTACGCGTCGAGCTTCCGGAGAGCTTTCGTGCCGCGGACGTCTGCGCGCGAGTGGCCGGAGCCGAGCCACGCCGTGTCGCGCGCGTGCTCCAGGGCCTACGGCGCGAGGGAAAGCTCGTGCTCGTTGGACGCGGCCGCGGCGCGCGCTGGACGCGGTCCTAGCGGCGCAGACGCCCGCGGCTCGCTGCGCGTGACGCGAAGCCGTGCGCCGATCGCACCCAGAATCGAGGAGCCGTGCAGCGTCGGGGTCGGGCCGGGTGGACCGATCCTCGCTCCCGGCGCCGGCTTCCTCGGCGCCGCGCGGGCGCCACGCTCCGTGGGCGCACGCACCGCTGCCCCGGCACGTCAGTCCGGATTGCTTACGCTCGCGCGCCTCCGCGAGGACCGGCTCCATCCGGCCTCGTTTCCGGTCGCAGTACGTCCGGTCCACCCGGCCCGGCCCCGACGCTGTACGAAGACGCAGGTCGCCTGCCGCGTGCAGCTGTAACGAGCCCGCCCGCTACTCCGCGACGCGCGGCTCGACCACCACCCGCTCCTCTTCACAGCCGTAGGCGGTGGGTGTCAACTGGATCACGCTGTGGAGCGGCATCGGAAGATGCGGCGTCTCGGCCGGCGGGAGCTGCAAGAAGTACGCGCTGAGCGCGCGCAGCACGGCGCGGTGGGCGATCACGAGGACTGGCGTGCGGTAGCGCTCCAGCTCGATCAGCACGCGGTCCACGCGCTGCACGACGTCCTGGTAGGACTCGCCGCGCGGATATCGATAGTGGAACTTGTCGCGCCTGCGCGCCTCGAACTCGGCGGGCATGTCGCGCGCGATCTCGGCGTAGGTCATGCCGTCGCAGATGCCGGCGTGGATCTCGTCGAGGGCCTTCCACGGGCCGGGCTCGATGCCGAGCGGCGCGGCCGTCTCGTGCGTGCGGCGCAGCGTGCTCGTCCACACGTCGAGGTCGCTCGCGCCGCCGAACTGGCCGCGCACGTAGGTCGCGAGGTTCCGGGCGTACTCGCGCCCGTGCGGCGAAAGCCCGGAGTCGCCGCCGATGCGGCCGAGCACGTTCCACGTGCTCTCGCCGTGCCTCGTCAGCCAGACCGGCCGGCGCGTCACCTGGAGGTTGGCGAGGAACGACACGATGCGCCCCGGGATCCAGCCGTACACCTCGTGGATCTCGAGCTTGCGGCCGCGGTCGACGATGCGCAGCCAGGCGCCTTCGTCCTCTTCGAGCGTCTGGTAGGCGCTCTCGTAGTGGGCGATGCGCGCGCGGAAGTCGCGCAGGGCGCTGGCCTCGTCCACGCCGGCGTAGTCGGGCGACGACAGCTTCGTCTCGCGCAGCGTGGCCTCGGTCACCGCGGGATCGTGGTTCACGATCTCCACGAAGAGCAGGTCGCGGTCTTCGGCCAGCGCGCGCGCCTGGATCTCGCGCCGGCGCTCGCGCGTGCTGTTGGTGGCGTCGTGGATGGCGACGCGACCGTCGCCGCGCAGGAAGGCGAGCGCCTCGTCGAGCGCCGCCTCGGCGAGCCCGCGGCGCTGCTCGGCGGCGTCGCGATTCGCGGGATCGAAGAACTCGTGGTGCTGCCCCGGCCCGAGCCGCGCACGGCGCAGCTCGCCCACGTTGAAGACCCGCGTCGGATAGCCGAGCCAGCCGAGGTAGCCCGAGAGCTTCCTCGCCGTGAAGGTCTTGCCGCGCGCGGGCAGACCGACCAGCGCGATCAGGTGCTTGCGTCCGCGTCTCGGCCGGCCCACGCCCCCTCCGTGGGGCGGGAACATAGACGCTCGGCGTGAAGAGAGGTTACGGTGACGCCGTGAAGCGAGCGAAGAGGCGGACACAGATGATGGAAGCCCTCGAGCGCCTGCCTGCGAGCGGAGTCGTGCGGCGCGGCGCGGGCAAGCCCGGCGATGCGCAGCGCGTGAGGGCACGCCGTGGGCGACGCCAGGTCTCCGATCTGGTGCGGGAGGACCGCCGCTGATCCCGGAGGCGGCCCCCTCGCTCGCGACGCGTCTCACGCTGGCGCGTGGGGTGAGGGGCTTCGTCGATGGGCTCGTCAGCGTCGTGTTGGCGGCGGATCTGTCGCGGCGCGGGCTCTCGAGCTTCGAGATCGGCGCGCTGGTGACGCTGGCGCTGCTCGGCTCGGCGCTGCTCACGCTCGCCGTCGGCGCTCTCGGGCACCGGCTGCGCGAGACGGCGGTGCTCGGGGCGGCGACTCTGCTGATGCTCGGCACCGGCCTCGGCTTCGCTCTGCTCGAGGGCTTCGCGGCGCTATGCGTCGTCGCGTTCGCGGGAACGCTGAATCCGTCGGGCGGCGACGTGAGCGTGTTCCTGCCGGCCGAGCAGTCGCTGCTCGCCGGCAGCGTTGCCAGCGCACGACGCACGGCGAGCTTCGGGCGCTACGCGCTGGCCGGGGGTCTCTGCGGCGCACTCGGCTCGCTCGGCGCCGGCGCCTGCGAGGGGGCGGGTGTGGCGCTCGGCTTCGCGCCGGCTCACGCGCTGCGCCTCGCGTACTGGATCTACGCCGCGGCGGGGCTCGGGCTCGCGCTCTGGTATCGCCCCGTGCTGCGCACGGCTCGCGCGCAGGCAGCAGAACCCGCCGCCGTGGCGAGGCCTGCCCGCGTGCGGCCCGTGATCTGGAAGCTCGCGGCGCTCTTCTCGCTCGACTCGTTCGGCGGGGGCTTCGTGGTGCAGGCCCTGCTCGCGCTCTGGCTTTTCGAGCGCTTCGCGCTCTCGCTCGAAGCGGCGGGCGTGTTCTTCTTCTGCGCCGGCGTGCTCTCCGCCTTCTCACAGCTGGCCTCGGCGCCGCTCGCGCGGCGCATCGGCCTGGTTCGCACCATGGTCTTCACCCACGTCCCGGCCAACCTCGCGCTGATGGCGGCCGCCTTCGCGCCGAACGCGCCGGTCGCGCTCGCGCTGCTGCTGGTTCGCGCGGCGCTCTCGCAGATGGACGTGCCGGCGCGGCAGGCGCTGGTGATGGGCCTCGTCCCAGCAGAGGAGCGCTCCGCGGCGGCGAGCGTCACCAACGTGCCGCGCAGTCTCGCCACCGCCCTTTCGCCGCTCGTGGCCGGCGCGCTGCTCGGCTCGGGCGCCGGAGCCGCCGCCCTGTTCGCTGCGGGCGCACTCAAGCTCTCCTACGACCTGCTCCTGCTCGCCCTCTTCCGCAGCCTCGACGATGAATCCGCAGCCGAGCCCGAGCGGCGAGAGCCTGGTGGCTGATCCGCTGCCGGCATGGCATCTACTGCCCTGCCGACGCCCGTTCTCCTATCTCTGCGAAGGGTTCCGCATGGCTCGCCTACTGAAGATCGGGATCGGCATGCTCATTGCCATCCTCCTGGCGTCGGGCAAGCGCTCGGGAGGTCTCCGGAAGCTGAGTAGGATCGGCGTGCCTCGGCAGAACAGCCGGTAGATCGAGAGCGCCGTCGCCGGCCGAGCATGGCCGCGGTGTAGGCGATGCCGAGGCGCCGGTGCCGTCGCGTGCCCTTGCGCGCGAACACGACCGCCTCCGGCGCGGGCAACACGCTGCTCGACCGCGACTAGGAGCGGCGCACCGCCAGCCAGGGGGCGAGGCCGCCGAGGCCGCGGCGCAGACCGCGTTCCATCTGGCGCCGGAGCAGAGGCATCAGCGGTCGCAGCCACGGCTTCGGCTCGAGCGCCTGGCGGTACACGACCCGCGTCGCCCCGCCGACGGCTTCGAGCGTGACGACCTCGACGAGCGCACTGAGGAAGGGCAGGTTGGCCGAGTCGACGCGGAACGCGAAGCGCTCTCCCACGTCGAACGCGAGGATCGTCTCGTCGACCTCGAGGGCCAGCACGTGGACGTGGCGGGTCGAACCGACGCCGTACGGCTCGGGGCTGGTGTAGTGGGCGTCCTTCATGCCGTTGAACCAGCTCGGCCAGGCCGAGGCGTCGGCGAAGGCCGGCCACACGGCCGCCGGGCTGGCCGGCACGGAGGTCTCGGCCCGCACCACGACCGGCGCGCGCTCCACGAAGGACAGATCCTCACCGCGCAGTCGGAACGGCATCGGGGTTGACTAGCACGTCGGCGCGGGAGGCCCACCCGCGCAGCGCGCCGTGGTAAGCTCGCCGCCATGTCTCCGCTCCTCGGCGGCGAGTTCGTGATCGCGTTTCTCGCGGCGCGTATCGCGCTCTGGATCTGGCGCTCGCGCGCGGACCTGCGGGGGCTCATGACCGACGGCGGTCCGCCCGGCCCGCATGGCGGGCGCCCGCAGCCGGCGCCGCGCCCGAGGCTGCGCCTGGTGCACGCGGCGCCCGCAGCCGAGCGGGCTGCTCTCCCGCGCGCGGCCTAGGCGATGCCGATCCGTTCCTTCGAGCCGCGCGCCATGCCGATCGGCGTCCTGACGGCCGCGCTCCAGGAGCTGACGCCGCGCGACCGCCGCGACGCCGACCCGGATCTGGCCATCGAAGATTGGCTCGGCTTCGCGCGCGAACTTGGAGTTGACTGCATCCAGCTCTCGGCGGCGCTGCATCCCAGCGAGTCCGACGTGCCGGCCGAGGCGATGCTCGACCCGGTCGCCAATACGCTCGACCTGCGCGCGCCGTTCTCTCGCGAGCGTGCCGCGCGCGTGGCGGCGGCGGTCAAGGAGACCGGCGTCGCGATCGCCGACCTCGGCTACTTCGACAACCTGCTGCACGAAGACGCCGCGATCCGCCGCACGAAGCACGACTTCATGCTGCGCGTCTTCGACGCGGCCGTGCTGCTCGGCGCGCCGGCAGTGTGCGGCTTCGTCGGCCGCAACCAGAAGCTGTCGATGGACGAGAACCTGGCGGACTTCGAGGCGTCGTTCATCCCGCTGCTGCGCGAGGCGAAGGCCCGCGGCCTCCAGTACCGCATCGAGCAGTGCCCGATGCCGGGCTGGACGGTGCGCGACGCCTTCCACAACAACCTCGGCTACACGCCCGGCACCTGGATGGCGCTGCACCGCATCTGCGAGCGGCACGGCGTCGGCGATCAGCTGCGCATCCACTACGACCCCTCGCACGCCATCCTGATGGGGCAGGACACGCGCTCGCTGTTCCAGGTGTTGAAGGACGCCGGCTACGCCTTCCTGGTCGCCGGCTTCCACGTGAAGGGGCAGGTGATCGACGCGAAGGGTCTCGCCACCTGGGGCTACGGCGGGCAGACGGTCGAGCGCGGCGACTGGATCGCCGGCAAGCCAGCGCCGAAGCCCGCCGACCAGGCCAACGCCTGGAAGAAGCAAACCGTGCTGTGCGAGCACGAGCTCCCCGGCACCGCGCGCCACGATCCGCTCGCGTACCTGCAGAACCGCACGGTGGACTGGCTCGATCACCAGCTCGCGGCGCGCGAGCTGCTCGCGCTGGATCCTGCGACCACGCCGCTGATCGTCGAGCACGAGTACGGGCCTGCGCGCGTGCAGGACAAGGCGGCGCTCCTTCCCATCTTGAAGGGCTCGATCGCCTTCGTGCGCGCGATCGACCGCGCCGCCGCGGCCATGCACGCGCTCCAGCACGAGGTGCTGCCGGCGCAGCGCATCCCGGTGCAGGGCGTCGGGCGCGAGCCCTACCGGAGCTAGGCGCTTGCCGCAGTCCAAGCTCCGCGTCGCGATGATCGGCTACCAGTTCATGGGCCGTGCGCACGCGAACGCGTGGCGGCAGGTCGGGCGCTTCTTCGAGCTGCCCGTGGAGGTCGAGCTGGCCGTGGTGTGCGGGCGTACACAGGCTGGCGTCGCCGCAGCTGCTGCGAAGCTCGGCTTCAGCGAGGCGGCCACGGACTGGCGCGCCGTCGTCGCACGCAAGGACATCGACATCGTGGACGTCTGCACGCCCGGCGACTCGCACGCCGAGATCGCGATCGCCGCCGCCGAGGCCGGCAAGGCCGTGCTGTGCGAGAAGCCGCTCGCGAACACGGTCACCGACGCCGCGCGCATGCGCGATGCGGTGGCGCGCGCGCGCGTTCCGAACGCGGTCTGCCACAACTACCGGCGCGCGCCGGCGGTGGCGCTCGCGAAGCGCCTGCTCGAGGCCGGCCGGCTCGGCCGCATCCACCATTGGCGCGGCACCTACCTCCAGGACTGGATCGTGGATCCCGCCTTCCCGCGCGTCTGGCGGCTCCAGAAGGCTCACGCGGGCAGCGGCGCGCTCGGCGACATCGCCTCGCACTCGATCGATCTCGCGCGCTACCTGGTGGGCGAGATCACGGAGGTGTCGGGCCTGCTCGAGACCTTCGTGCCGGAGCGGCCGCTGCCCGAGGGCGGGGGCATGGGCAAGGTGGACGTCGACGACGCCGCGCTCGCGCTGGTGCGCTTCGCGAACGGCGCGATCGGCACGATCGAAGGCACGCGTTTCGCGCCCGGCCGCAAGAACTACAACCGCTTCGAGGTGAACGGCAGCCGCGGCAGCCTGGCCTTCGACCTCGAGCGCATGAACGAGCTGGAGCTGTACGAAGAGACCGGGCCCGAGAGCGGCTTCCGCACCATTCTGGCCACGGACGCCTCCCATCCCTATGTGGCCGCCTGGTGGCCGCCGGGCCACGTGCTCGGCTACGAGCACACCTTCGTGCACACGGTGCACGACTTCGTGCAGGCGGTGGCGACGAGCGGGGGGATGAAGCCCGACTTCGGAGACGGGCTCGCGAATCAACGCGTGCTCGAGGCGATCGAACGCTCCGCTGCAAGCCGGCGCTGGGAGACCGTGTGATGCGCTGGCTGCTGCGCGGCTTGCTCGTGGTGGTGTTGCTGATCCTGGCCTGGTGGGGCTGGCTGGTGATGAAGTACAGCGACGCGGCAGGCCCCGGCGTACCGAAGTGGCAGCTCGCGCTCTTCATCGCGGACGAAGTCGGCGCGCGCGTGTACTGCGCCGTGACCGGCTGTCCGGCGGTGCTGCCCGAGGGCATGACGCTGCGGGAGTGGGCGCCGCAGGCTCTGGTGCCCTCGACGCCGGTCGCCATCGACGTGGATCCGTGGGGCCGCGTCTACGTCGCAGAGGGCGATCGCAACCAGGGCGGCGCCGAGGACAACCGCCAGCACATGTACTGGCTCGAGGACGACCTCGCCTCGACCACGGTCGAGGAGCGGCGCGCCTACTACGAGAAGTGGATGAAGTCCGGCCGCATCGAGGACCCGGAGCAGTTCACGAAGCGCGCGGACCGCGCGGTCTTGCTCGAGGATTCGAACGGCGACGGCACGGCGGACGGCGCGCGCGAGCTGGCGCGCTGGAACGACTGGGTGGACGGCATCTTCTCGGGGGTGCTCTGGCACGACGGCGATCTCTACGCGACGGAGATCCCGAGCCTGTTCCGCCTGCACGGCGTCGCCGAGAGCGAGCCGCCCGAGGTCGAGACGCTCGCCACCGGCTTCGGCGTGAAGACCTCGCTCGTCGGTCACGATCTGCACGGCCTCGCCCACGGCCCGGACGGCAAGATCTACTTCTCGATGGGCGACCGCGGCTACAACGTCACGACTCGTGAAGGCAGGCACCTCGTGCCGCCGATCGACCCCGGCCGCGGCGCGGTGTTCCGCATGAACCCCGACGGCAGCGACCTCGAGGTCTTCGCCGAGGGCCTGCGCAACCCGCAGGAGCTGGCCTTCGACGATTACGGGAACCTCTTCACCGGCGACAACAACGGCGACGGCGGCGACGCGGCGCGCATCGTCTATGTCGTCGAAGGCGGCGACACAGGCTGGGCGATGCCGTACCAGACGCTGGTGGGAGACTACGTACGCGGCCAGTGGAACGCCGAGAAGCTCTGGCACCTCCAGCACGAGACGCAGCCCGCTTGGATCGTGCCGCCCATCGCGCACCTCACGAACGGCCCGTCGGGCCTCGCAGCGTATCCGGGACTCGGCCTGCCCGTGCGCTACGAGGGCCATTTCTTCCTGTGCGACTACCGCTACCAGCCGAGCAAGAGCCAGATCTGGTCCTTCGCGGTCGAGCCGGCGGGAGCAGGCTTCCGCATGGTGGACGACCACGTCTTCGTCGGTCAGCTGCTCGTGACGGATCTCGTGTTCGGCTACGACGGGCGCATCTTCGCCTCGCGCTTCAACCAGTTCGCGGAGACCTCGTCGCTGGTGGTGATCGAAGGCGAGGAGGCGAAGCGGGATCCGCGCATCGCCGAGACGGTGAAGCTCGCGCAGGAAGGGATGAGCGAGCGCGGTGCGGACGAGCTGGTCGCGTTGCTCGCGCACGCGGACCGGCGCATCCGCCAGCGCGCGCAGCGGGAGCTGGTGCGGCGCGGCGAGCCCGCGCCACTGGCCGCGCTCGCGCGTGATCGTGCGCAGCCCGTGATTCCGCGGCTGCACGCGGTGTGGGGGCTCGGGCAGCTCGGCGCGAGCGCCCTGCGCGCAGCGGGCTTTCGCGATCTCGCCTGGGCCGCGGGCGACGAGGCCGAGCTGCGCGCGCAGGTGGCGAAGGTGGCGGGCGAGGCCGGTGCCGATTGGCTCGCAGGAGATCTCGTCGGCTGGCTGCGCGACGAGAGCCCGCGCGTGCGCTTCTTCGCTGCGCAGTCGCTGGGCAAGCTCGGCGAGCGCAGCGCGGTGGAGCCGCTCTTCGCTGTGCTGCGCGAGAATGCCGACCAGGACGTCTTCCTGCGCCACGCCGCGGTGCTCGCGCTCTCGCGCATAGGCGACGTCGAGGCGGTGGCGGCGAAGGCGGGGGACCCGGATCGCGCCGTGCGCATGGCCGTGCTGCTGGTGCTGCGCCGTGCCGCCGACGCACGGGTGGCGGGCTTCCTGTCCGACGCCGATCCGCTGCTCGTGGTGGAGGCGGCGCGCGCGATCCACGACGTGCCGATCGCTACGGCCTATCCCGCGCTCGCCGCACTCGCGGAGCTGCCGAAGGACGAGGAGGGCGAGACCAGCTACGCGCTCCACCGCCGCGTGATCGACGCGAACCTCGCGCTCGGCACGGAGGCCGGCGCCCTCGCGCTCGCCGCGCACGCGGCCGATGCGCGCCATCCGAAGGCGATGCGCGCGCTCGCGCTCGAGGCGCTCGGCGAGTTCGCGAAGCCGAATCCGCGCGAGATCGTGTGGGGTCGCTGGCGGCCGCTCGCGGAGCGCGACCCGGCCGTGGCGCACGCGGCTCTCGATCACTACGGTCGGGCCCTGGTCGAGGGCGATCTCGGCGAGCGCGCGCTCGAGATCGCGCTCGCCTACGACCGCGTGCCGCTCGACGACGTCGAGCTGCTCGCGCGCGTGAAGGACGATGGCGAGTCGCCGCAGGCGCGGGCCGGGAGCCTGCGCGCGCTCGGGGGGCGCGGAGAGGCGGCCGGCGCCGCGCTCGACGGCGCGCTCGAGGCCGCCGCCGCCTCGGACGAGCCGTTGCTGCGCGCCGAGCAGCGTGACGTGCTCGCCCGACTGCGCCCGGCCGAGGCGCTCGTAGCGCTGGACCGCGCTCGCTTCGAGGGCGAACGGATCGAGCGCCAGCGCGCGCTGCGCGCGCTCGGCCGCATCGCCGATCCAGGAGCCGACACGCTGCTGCTCGAAGCCTTCCTGCGACTCGATCAGGGCCAGCTCGACAACGCCGTCGAGCTCGATCTGCTCGACGCCGCGCGCACACGCGGCACGCCGCTGCTGCTGGAGCGCGCCCTGGCCTACGAGGCTCGGAGCACCGGCGACCTGTTCGCCTCGCGGCGCTTCGCGCTCGCCGGCGGCGACCCGGAGCGCGGCCGCCTCGTGTTCCAGGGCCAAGGCGATTGCCAGCGCTGCCACGCCAGCGAGGGGCACGGCGCGGGCGTCGGCCCCGAGCTGGGCGGCATCGGCAAGCGCCGCGACGCCGCCTACGTACTGCGCAGCCTGCTCGAGCCCTCGGCCGAGATCGCCGAGGGCTTCGCCACGATCGCGGTCACGAAGCGCGACGGGAGCGTCGTCTCGGGCACGCTCCTGTCCGACGCCGACGGCACGCTCGTGCTCGACGCCGGGGGTAGCGAGCTGCGCATTCCGGCGGCCGAGATCAAGGAACGCGTCGGCCCGGTGAGCGCCATGCCGCCGAACGGGCTTGCGCTCTCACCCGCCGATCTGCGCGACCTCGTGGCCTACGTGGCCACGCTCTGAGCGCGAGGAGAACCAAACCATGCTTCGTCGTATTCTGATCGGCGTCGCCGTGCTGCTGCTCGCGGGCGTCGCGTTCAACTGGTCCACGATCTACAACGGCTGGCGCGCGACGCACCCGGTGACGGTCTACGAGACGGAGCCGGTGGCGCTGCCGCCGGAGCTCGGCTCGCCGGCCGTGCTGCTGTTCACCAAGACCAACGGCTTCCGCCACGAAGAAGGCATCCCGGCAGGAGTCACGCTGATCGAGGCGATCGCGAAGCGGCGCGGCTGGAGCGTCTTCCACACCGAGAGCGGCGCGGCCTTCACGCCCGAGAATCTGGCGCGCTTCACGGCCATTGTGTGGCACCAGGTGAGCGGCGACGCGCTGAACGACGTCCAGAAGGACGCCATGAAGCGCTGGATCGAGGCGGGCGGCGGCTGGGTCGGCGTGCACGGCTCGGGTGGCGACGGCTCCTATGCCTGGTCCTGGTACAAGGACGAACTGATCGGCGCGCTCTTCATCGGGCATCCGATGGGCCCGCAGTTCCAGGACGCGAAGCTGGTGGTCGAAGACCGCGCGCACCCGGCCACCATGAAGCTGCCCGAGAGCCTCGTGCACAACGAGGAGTGGTACTCCTTCGACCAGAGCGTGCGCGCGAAGGGCTACCGCGTGCTCGCCACCGTGGACGAGGCGAGCTACTCGCCGCGGATGAAGATGCTCGGCATGGACCGCGACCTGCACATGGGCGCCGACCACCCGGTGATCTGGAGCCACTGCGTCGGCCGCGGCCGCGTCTTCTACTCCGCGCTCGGCCACCAGGCCAAGTCCTACGCGCTGCCCGAGCTGGAGCACCTGCTCGAGGGCGCGATCGCCTGGTCCGCCCGCCTCGAAGGCGAAGGCTGCGAGTAGTGAGCCGGAGAGCGGAGGAGCGGGAGAGCGGGGACGTTCGTCAAGTTGTCAAGTTGTTCGAGGCGATCTGCGCCAACAACTTGACAACTTGACGAACGTCCCCGCTTCGGGACCGCTTCGGGGGTTACTCCGTGAGGGCGGAGTCGATCGCCTTCTGCAGCGCGGCGTCGCTGGGCTCGATGCGCGGGTTGAAGCGTGCCTTCACGCGGCCGTCCTTGCCGACGACGAACTTGGCGAAGTTCCAGGCGATGTCGCCGGGGCCGTCGGGCTTCGTCTTCTCGGCGGTGAGCCACGCGTAGAGCGGTGCACGGCCGGCGCCGTTCACGTCGAGCTTCGAGAACAGCGGGAAGGTCACGTCGTACTTCGTGCTGCAGAAGGCCTTCACGTCGGCGTCGCTGCCCGGCTCCTGGCCGCCGAACTGGTTGCAGGGGAAGCCGAGCACGGCGAAGCCCGCGTCCTTCTTCTCCTCGTACAGCGCCTCCAGCCCCTTGTACTGCGGCGTGAGCCCGCACTTCGAGGCCACGTTCACCACCAGCAGCACCTTGCCCTTGTAGGTCGAGAGCTTCTTCGTCTTTCCGTCGATGCTCTTCAGCTCGAAATCGTGGATGGTCTTCGTCATGCATTTCTCCTATGCGATGTGCACGCCGCCGTTCGGCGAGAGCCACTGCCCGGTGACGAACGAGGCGTCGTCGGAGGCGAGGTAGAGCACTGCCGAAGCGATCTCGTGGGCTTCCCCGAGCCGCCCGAGCGGCGTCATCATCCGGACGCCCTTCAGCGCCGCCTCGGGGATGGCCCGCGTCATCGGCGTGTCGATCGCACCCGGGCAGATGGCGTTCACGCGGATCTGGAAGCGCGCCAGCTCGCGCGCCAGCGAGCGCGTGAAGCCGAGCAGGCCGCCCTTCGCCGTCGCGTAGTGGATCGGGCCGAGCCCGGCGAGGCCGGCGATGCTCGAGACGTTCACGATCGCGCCGCGCTTCGCCGGCACCATGCGCTTGGCAGCCGCCCGAGCGCAGTAGAACGCACCGTTCAGGTGGATCGCGAGCATGCGGGTCCACGCCTCGTCCGACATGGCCGTGATCTGCGCGCCGCCCTTCATCAGCACGTCGAAGCCATCGCCCGGGAGCCGATCGACGCCGGCGTTGTTCACCAGCACGTCCACGCGTCCGTAGCGCTTCTCGACCTCGTCGAAGCCGCGCTCCACGGCGGCCACGTCCGAGACATCGCCGCCGAGCGCGAGGTGCGGGCCACCGGGCAGCGCGCGCACCGTCGCGTGCGCGGTGTCCTCGCGCAGATCGGTGGCGACGACCTGCGCGCCTTCTTTCGCGAAGGCCTCGGCCATCGCGCGCCCGAGCCCTGAGCCCGCTCCTGTGACGACTGCCACTCGATCGGCGAAGCGCATGCGTGCTCCAGTCATCGGGAAGCGAAGGCCTCCCTGAGCTTCGTCACGGCAAGCGCCTCGCTCGCGGCGCTGTCTTCGCTCGAGCCGAGGAAGCCGTGGATCGCGCCGGCGAAGCGCTGCACCGTCACCTCGACGCCGGCGGCTCGCAGCCGCTCGGCGTACAGCTCGCCCTCGTCGCGCAGCGGATCGAACTCGGCGGTGAGGATCAGCGCTGGCGGCAGGCCCTCGAAGCGTTCGGCGAGCAGCGGCGCGGCCCAGGCTCGCACCCGATCGGCGGGGTTCGGGAGATACGCCGCCAGCATCTCCGGGATGCCGTCGAGCCCGTAGCCCGCAGCGAAGCTGCGGCGCGACTCGCCGACATCAGCGCCCGCGGCGACGGAGGGCACCACCAGTACCTGGTAGGCGAGCGCCGGTCCGCCTTCGTCGCGCGCGCGTTGCGAAATCACCGCCGCGAGGTTGCCGCCCGCGCTGCCGCCCATCACGGCGAGCCGGCTCGCGTCGCCACGCCACTCGCCCGCGTGGGCCGCTACGAAGCGCAGCCCCGCGAAGCTGTCCTCGACCGCGGCCGGGAAGGGGTGTTCCGGCGCGAGCCGGTACCCGATCGAGGCGACGACTGCGCCTACCTCGAGCGCGAGGCGGCTGCAGGTGCCATCCCACATCGCGAGCTCTTCGCCCATCCAGAAGCCACCGCCGTGGATCCACGCCACCACTGGGAACGGCCCCTCACCCGGCGGCGTGTAGATCCGGAGCGGCTGCTCACCGGCGGGACCGGGGTAGCCGAGGCCGCGGATCTCTACGCTGGGCTCCGCCTCACCCATGAAGCGCTGCACCCAGGCGTTGGCGCTGCGGCGCGCCTCGGGCGTGAGCTCCGCCTGGCCGCTGGGCATCGTGTGCACGACGAGCGCGGCGCCGAGGTCCATGCGGCCGTGCGGCGTGTGCGTCCAGCGGAAGGCCTGCACGGCGCCCAGCCCGAGCAAGGCGACGGCGAGGATGCCGAGGATCTTCGCGGCACGGCGCATGTTAGTTCCCGAAGTCCCAGCCCTCGCCGGCGTGCCAGCGCTTCAGCACGTTCTTCGCGATCAGGATCTTGTGCACCTCGTCGGGTCCGTCCGCGATGCGCAGCGTGCGCGCGCCCTGGTACATGGCCGCCAGCGGCAGGTCGCCCGAGACCCCCGCCGCGCCCCACACCTGGATCGCGCGGTCCACCACGCGGTGATAGGCCTCGGGCACGAAGATCTTGATCGCCGAGATGTCGGTGCGCGCGTCGAGCCCGCTGTCCATGCGCTCGGCGCAGTGCAGCGTCATCAGGCGCGCGGCCTGCAGGTCGATGTAGGACTCGGCGATGAAGCCCTGCACGAACTGCTTGCTCTCGAGCTTGCCGCCGTGCACCTCGCGCTCGGCCGCGCGCTGCACCATCAGGTCGAAGGCGCGCCACATCTGCCCGATCGAGTTCATGCAGTGGTAGACGCGGCCGGCGCCGAGCCGGTCCTGCGCTGCCTGGTGGCCCGAGCCGGTCTGGCCGAGCTGGTTCTCGAGCGGCACGCGCACGTTGTCGTAGATCACCTCGCAGTGATCGCTATCGCGGCCCCACACCTCGATGCCGCGCACGATGTTCAGGCCGGGCGCGTCGGTGGGCACGATGATCTGCGTCATCCGGCCGTTGCGGTCGGCCGGCGCGCCCGCGTCTTCGGTCCGGCACATCACGATCAGGAAGTCGGCGCGCTTGCCGTTCGAGGTGAACCATTTGTGGCCGTTGATTACCCACTCGTCACCTTCGCGACGGGCGCTGGTGCGCAGCGAGCGCGGGTCGGAGCCGGGCTGGTCGGGCTCGGTCATCGAGAAGCCGGATTCGAGCTTGCCCTCGGTGAGCGGCAGCAGCCACTTCTTCTTCTGCGCCTCGGTGCCGTACTTGAGCAGGATCTTCTGGTTGCCCGAGTTCGGCGCCACCACCCCGAACAGCGACGCCGCGCCCATGCTGTAGGCCAGCACCTCGTTCATGTGGGCGTGCTCGAGGAAGCCGAGCCCGCAGCCGCCGTACTCCTCGGGCAGATGCGGCGCCCAGAGCCCCGCCTGCTTCACCTTGGCCTTGATGCCCTCGCGCAGCTCGTGCGCGCGCTTGCGTTCGCTCTCCTGCACGGTGCCGTCGCGCCGCCAGGCCCAGAGCTGGCTCTCGACCGGCAGGATCTCCTTGTTCACGATCTCGGCGGTGAGCAGCCGGATCTGGTTGATGCGATCGGAGACGCCCGCGATGGGCTGGACGTTCATGGACATGGCACTCGGGCTCCTTCGGCTCGCATGCTACTCCACAGCCTCGGGGTCGTGAGGCGGGGCAGGAGGAGGCGAGCATGCAGGAGCTTCGGGGCAAGACCGCGGTCGTGACGGGCGCCGCCTCCGGCATCGGCTTCGGGCTGGCCGAGCGCTTCGCGCACGAGGGCATGCGCGTGGTGCTGGCCGACGTCGAGGAGGACGCGCTACGCGCCGCGGAGCAGCGCCTCGCGAGTGCCGGCGCGGCGACCCTCGCGCTCGTCGCCGACGTCAGCTCGCCCGATGCGCTGCGCACGCTGCGCGACCAGGCGCTCGAGCGCTTCGGCGCCGTGCACGTGGTGTGCGCGAACGCCGGCGTAGCGCCGACCGGGCCGGTGGTCGGCACGCTCGCCGACTGGCGCTGGGTGGTGGAGGTGAACCTGATGGGCGTGGTGCACACGCTCGACGCCTTCGTGCCCGGCCTCGTCACGCAGAAGGAGGGCCACGTGGTATGCACGGCCTCCGTCGGCGGATTGCGCTCCGCGCCGCACCTCGGGGCCTACTGCGCCACCAAGCACGCGGTGGTGGCGCTCACCGAGTCGCTGTACGGCGAGCTGGCCGGGCAGGGCGTCGGCGTCTCGCTGCTCTGCCCCGGCGCGGTCGCGACCGGCATCTTCGAGAGCGAGCGCAATCGGCCCGCCGCGCTCGGCGGCGCCGGCGCCGGCGCCGACCGCGTGCGGCGCGGCTTCCAGGACGCGATCCGCGGCGGCATGACGCCGCCCGAGGTTGCCGACTGCGTGGTGAAAGCGATCCAGAGCGAGCGCTTCTACGTGCTCACGCACCCCGAGCTGGGCGGCATGGCGCGCATGCGCGCAGACGACATCGCGGCGGGCCGGAGCCCGACCCAGGGGATGGTGTAGCTGGGCGGTCCATTTCCGGGTTGCAGCCGCGGGCCCGGAACGCGTAGGGTGTGCCGCACGAACGTGGGGGGAGGGAGGAGAGGATCCCTCCTGTGACGTACCGACCCGCTCTCGCTTCGTCCCTCGCGACCCGCGCCCGGCTGCTGCTCCTCGCCGCCATGCTGGGCCTCGCTTGGCTGGCTCCGAGTCCGCTCCGGGCACAGGCGGAAGAAGAGGAGGCAGCGGCCGAGCCCGCCACGGAGGAGCCTGCGCCCGGCGAGGCCGACGCGCCGGCCGAGCCGGCCGCGGAGACCCCCGCCGAGGCGGACGCAGAGGCCCCGCCCGAGGGCGTCGAGAAGATCGTCGTCACGATCACCAAGCGCGAGGAGGCGCTCCAGGACGTCGCCGCCTCGATCACGGCCTTCGACGCGGAGCAGCTCCAGAACGCCAACATCCAGAACGTTGCCGACGCGCTCACCCTGATCCCGAACGTGCAGATCAAGGGCGACGGCAACGAGGCGATCTCGATCCGCGGCATCTCGCAATCCTTCACTTCGCAGTCGCCCGTCGCGCAGCACATGAACGGCCTCTTCAAGTTCGACGGCCGCTCCTACACGAGCCAGTTCTACGACCTCCAGGCGCTCGAGATCGCGCGCGGGCCCTCGGGCACCGTCTACGGGCGCAACGCCACCGCCGGCGCGATCAACCTGCGGTGGAACGAGCCGACCTCGGCCGCTGAAGCGTTCGGCGACTACACGCAGGGCAACTACGACCTCTACCAGTTCCGCGGCGGCGTGAACGTGCCCTTCTCGGGCGTGGACGACGAGAACCTGATGGGCCGCTTCGTCTTCACGCGCGAGTCGCACGACGGCTACATCGACAACGTGATGGAGCCGCAGCGCTCGAGCGACCCCGATAACGCCGATGACTACATGATCCGCGGCTCGCTACTCTCGCGGCCCAGCGAAGATCTCGAGCTCCACTTCCGCTCCTACTGGACCGAGAACACGTTCACGCCCACGGCCTCGCGCCCGCGCGTGGGCGAGTATCCGGTGGGCGTCTTCTCCCTCGATCCATCGCTTCCCCCGTTGCCCTTCGACGCCTACGGCGGCCTCCACGAGTTCGCCGCAGCGTGGTGGGCGAACCCGCTGCTGCGGGGGCCTGCCTTCTTCGAGGGTGTCAATTCCCTGGGATTCTCTCCTCCGGCCAGCAGCTTTACCGAGCAGCAGATCTACGAGTCCGTTCGCTACCTCCTCACGCAGGGCTCTCCAACCTTCGGTGTCCCGGCCTTCCTCCTTCCGCGCGCCTTCGATGACGTCGTGGGTGGGCCGATCCCAGGCGGCGATCGCCGCGTGCGCAACGGGCGCCGCGATTCGTTCCCCAACGACGAGCACTACACGATCTTCGGGATCGAGCACGAGACCGACTGGACGATCGGCGAGATCCCGGGCGCGGGCGACGTCGCGCTCACGCTGCTCGGCGGCTTCGAGCGCACGAACTATGACCAGGCGGTGGACCCCGACGGCAGCGAGCTGCTGCTCGCGGACACGATCCAGCTCATGGAGAACGACCTCTACACGGGCGAGATCCGGCTCAACTCGAAGGGCTGGGAGACCTTCGACTGGATCGCGGGCGTCTTCTGGTTCCAGCGGAAGCAGGACTTCCACAGCGAGAACTCCACGCCCTTCGGCGACTTCCTGGGCGACGAGCGCAACGCCGACAAGGGCTTCGCCCCATTCGCGACCGGCTTCTACCGGCCGATTCCGGAAGTCGAGCTCTCGGCCGGCGCGCGCTGGAACCGCGACGAGGTGACGGCCAGCCGCATTCAGCCGCCCGTGGGCCCCAGGGGTGACGACGAGTACCGGCACGAGTCCGCTCGCTTCCGCGAGCTGACCGGAGAGGTCGGCGCCAAGTGGTTCTGGACCGAGAGCAAGCTGGTCTACGGGAAGTGGGCGCGCGGCTACAAGGCCGGCGGCTTCAACGACGACCGGACGGAGGTACTGAAGGACCATGACGATGACCCGAGCACACCGGACGAGCTCGTCCCCGTGCTCCTTGCCTTCTCTCCCGAGCTCGTCGATGCCTGGGAGGTGGGCTCGAAGAACTCGTTCTTCGACGACAAGCTCCACCTGAACCTGACGGGCTTCTGGTACGACTACACCGACCTCCAGGTGCCCAAGGTCACCGGCCTCACAGTGATCACCGACAACGCCGCGGCGGCGACGATCTGGGGCCTGGAGCTCGAGGCGATCACGCAGCCCTTCGATGGAATGACGCTGGCGGCATCGGTCGGCTATCTGAACGCCACCTTCGACGAGTTCTGCTCGGACGACGGGGCGAACTTCAGCAACGTCGACGATCCCATCTGCGAGGACGGTCTCACCGGGGCCTTCGACGGGCTGAGCGACCTCGAAGACAATCGCCTCGAGGACTCGCCGAAGTGGACCACGGCGCTCTACTCGGCCTACGACCTCGACCTCGGCAAGCGCGGCACGCTCACGCCCGTGGTCGAGTTCGCCTGGATCGACTCCTACTTCCTGCGCCCGCAGAACAGCAGCATCGACCGCGTGGGCGACCACACCAAGACCGACCTGCGCCTGATCTGGCGCAGCCCGACCAAGCGCTGGACGGTGGAGGGTTTCGTCGAGAACCTCGAGAACGACATCATCTACAACCGGAACGTGTACGTAGCGGAGTTCTCGAACATGATGAGCGGCTTCGGCATGCTGCCGCCGCGCACCTTCGGGATGCGCGTGGGCTTCAACTGGGGCGGCGCGCGGGAGTAGACCTCACCCCTGCCGCGACGCGAGCTCCCGCTCGACGTGACGGAGCCAGCCCTCCGCCTGGGCGCGCGACGAGCCGTGCTGGCTGGCCCGCTCGAACCAGGCGCGGGCCTCCTGCGGCTTGCCCTGGTTGTAGAAAGCGATCCCCATCAGGAGCTGGGCGTTGCCGGGGCTCCTGAGGCCGCCCTTGTCGAGCCCACGGCGCAGCGCTTCGGCCGCGCGCCCCCACTCCTCGCGTTGGACCTCCACCTCCGCGAGGCGCACGTAGAGCTCGCCCCCGCTCGCGAGCAACGCGGCGCGACCCAGGGGTTGGATCGCCTTGTCGTACTCGCGCGCCGCGATCCAGCAGGTGCCGAGCTTCTCCCAGGCCTTCGCGTCCGGCTCGAGCTTCTTCTGCTCGAGCGCCTCGCTCAGGATCTGTCCGGCCCGGTAGGGAATGCCGACTTGCAGCAGCAGGTCGGCGAGTCGCTGGAGCTCCGCGGGCTCCGTCAGCATCCCGGCGTGGTAGGCGAGCTGCATCGGCACGAGCGCGCGCCCGTAGCTCTCGAGCGCACCCTGCACCGACGAGAGCTGAAGCCAGTAGCTCTTCTTCTGCGGAGAGGTTGCGAGCAGTCGGATCAGCAGGGGCACCGCCTGCTTGTACTCCTCGCGGGCGATGCGGAGCGCCAGCAGCAGCTGTACCCAGCTCTCCTGGGGCTTCTCGGCCAGGTCGATCGCCTTCTGCGCGGGCGCGAGGGCCTTCTGGGTTTCGCCGAGCTGATAGTAGGCAGCGGCCAGCAGGTAGTAGGCGGCGGAGTTCGGAGTCGTCGTGGTCGCGAACCACTCCTCGAGCGCCTGGATCCCCTCGTGCCACTTCTCCTCGGCCAGGTAGAGCTGCGCCAGCTGGAAGCGAACCGCCGACATCTCGAGGTCGTTCAGCCCCCCCGAGGCGAGCGCCAGGCCGAGATGCTTGCGGGCGCTGGCCGTGTCGTCCTGTGCATGCGCGACGGCCGCGAAGATCTGCTCGACGCGACTCCGCTCGTAGGGGCTGAGCCGCTCTAGGTTCAGCTTCGCGAGCGCGGCCTTGGCCTCTGCATTCCGCCCGGCCTCCAGGTGCCCGAGCGCCTCGTTGAGGCGCTTGCCGGTGGTCGCATCGACGGTGGGCGCAGACTTCTTGCCTTCCTCCTGCTTGGCCTGGGCGAGCGCCACTCCCGGCGCCGAGCCGAGGGCGAGGGCCAGCGCAAGCACAGCGACACGCCCGAGGGCCCCACGCTTCACGACTCGTCCAGCTCGAACGCGAGGAGGACCTGGATGCCGCGGCGCTCCACCGGGACGCCCTCCTCGACCTTGGGGTTGTACTTCCAGCGCGCGACGGCCTTGAGCACCGCGGCGTCGAAGATCTCCCCGGGCTGCGAGTCGATCACCGTGGCGTCCTTGACGGTTCCGGCGGGAGTGATCGTGAACTGGACCAGCACCCAGCCCTCGATGCCGCGCTGCGCGGCGCGCATCGGGTACTCCGGGTCGATGCGCACCAGCGGAATCACGTCGCGGTCGGAGCCTCCGACGCTGATCGAGAGGCGCGAGAGGCTGCCCGCGGTATCCACGTCGGGCGCGATCAGCTCGACGTTCTGGGAGCCGCGTTCGAAGCTCAGACGGGAGATGCGGGGCGCGCTCGGAGCCTGCGCCGGACGCTCGCGCTGGGGCTTGTCGCGCCGCCGGTCCTGGATCTCGCTGTCGCGGCGCAGCCTCGTGAAGTCGATCTTCGCGGCGGGCTGGAGCTCCGCCAGCTCCAGCCGCGTGCCGACCAGCGCCCACAGGAACCAGAACAGGCCCCCGGTCAAGGCGACGGCGAGCGCGCACGAGAGCGGAAGGCGGAGCTGCGCCACGGCTCACCCGTCCCCGGCCCGCGCCGCCGCGAGCGAGACGTCCTTGATCCCGCCGAGTCGGATCTCGTCCATCACGCTTGCCACGACGCCGGCCCGCGAGGCCTTGTCGGCGATGATCACCGCGCTGTCCTCCGGCCGCTCCACGTGCAGGCGTTCGATCAGGCTCCGGATCTCGCGCAGGTCCACAGGGCGCCGATCCATCCAGATCTCGCCGTTCTCGCGGATGGCGATCAGGATGTTGCCCGAGTCCCTGTGCTCCACCCGCAGCGCCTCGGGGCGCGTCACGGTGACCCCCGCCTCCTTCACGAAGGAGGTGGTGATGATGAAGAAGATCAGGAGGTTGAGGACGAAGTCCAGCATCGGCGCCAGGTCGATGCCGTGATCTTCGCTGTCCGGAGTGTGGCGGCGTGACTGCAAGCTAGTCCGATGTGCTGAAGGTGATGTTGTAGATGCCGCCCAGGTGGACCTGGTCGACCACCTGCACCAGCAGGCCGGTCTGCGCGTCGGGAGCGGCGACGATCAAGACGCCGTTCTTCGGATTCACCGCGTGCAGGCGCTCGATGTTCGGCCGCACCGCGCGTACGTCGACGACGCGCCCCTCGATCCAGATCTCCCCGTCGCCGAGAATGCTGATCGGAATGCTCCCCGTGCCTGCTCCGGCCGTGGTGACGATGCCGGCCGGGCGGTTCACCACCAGGGCGAACTCCTTCACGAACACGGCGGTGATGATGAAGAAGATCAGCAGATTCAGGACGAAGTCGAGCATCGGCGCCAGGTCGATGCCGTGCGACTCTTCGGTATGGAAGCGCCGGCGCAGACGCATGTCAGAGCGTGAAGTGGTCGGCGAGCAGCTCGGTCTCCCGCTTCGCGCGCGCCTGGAAGTAGTAGTTCGGGTAGAGCCCCGTGATGCTCACCGCGAGGCCCGTCATCGTGCAGATCATCGCGTGGGACACGCCGCTGGCCATGGTGCGCGCGTCCGCGGAGCCGCGCAGCGCCATCGAGTCGAACACCTCGAGCATGCCGCTCACCGTCCCGATCAGGCCCAGCAGCGGCGAGAGCGGCACCAGCACGCGCATCAGCGGCAGGCTCGAGGTCATCGCTCCGTTCAGGCGCGAGATCATGGCCTGCCGGATCTGGCGCGCGCACCAGCTGCGGTGGTCCCGGCGGGCCTGCCAGCGCTCGAGCATCTGCCTCGACTCCGTCGGGAACACGCGCCGGAAGTACCAGATGCGCTCGAAGATCAGCGTCCAGAGCACCACGCCGCACAGGAAGATCCACTCGACGAAGGGGCCGCCACCCTCGACCAGCTCCGTCACCGCAGTGACGGGCGCGAGCAGCCACTCAAGCCCCACGGGCCTTCTCGATGCTCTCGGCCAGCAGTCCCGTGCTCTGCTCGTCGAGGATCTGCACCAGCGACTTCGACAGCGTCACGAGGCCCGCGTTCACGAAGAGCAGCGGGATCGCGATGCCGAGCCCGAGCACGGTGGCGATCATGGCCTGGCCGATGCCGGCCGCCATCAGCTTGGGGTCGCTGGAGCCCGACTCGGTGATGGCCTGGAAGGTGATGATCATGCCGATCACGGTTCCGATCAGACCGAGCAGAGGCCCGGCCGCGACCGCCAGACGGAGAAAGGCCTGGAAGCGCTCCAGCTGCGGCACTTCGCGCAGCACGGCCTCGGAGATGCGCAGCTCGGCGACCTCGGCCTCCTCCTCGATGCGGTTTCCCTCGCCCTTCCAGGCCAGCAGCACGCGGCCGAGCGGGTTGTCGGAGGTCGGCCGATCGAGCTGCCGGAGCTGGCGCAGAACGGCCGCGCGCGTCCGCAGCAGGTAGACGAACTGATAGGCGGCCGCGAGCGCCCCGATGAAGCCGACCAGGAGGATCACGTAGCCGACGAACTGGCCCTGCTCGATCCGCTCCAAGAAGCCCGGCCGCTCTGTGTAGAGGGCGAGCAGCACGCCGCGCGAAGGATCGACCACCGCGCGCACGTGGCCGTTCTGCGCCTCCTCGAGGTCAGCGGCGAGGCCGGTGAGCTCGGACGGCTGCCGCGCGAGCACCGCGAGGCTCTTCTGCCCGGGCAGGTAGGAGAGATAGCGACCGCCGGACACGGCGATGAAGGGGCCGGTGCGCACCACCTCGGCCTGCTCGGGGGAGCCGCCCGGCTCGACCACGGGGAGCTTCACCCGCGCCACGCGGCCGGTCTCGGTCATCTCGCGCTGCATCTCGAACCAGAGCCGCTCCAGCTCCGTGATCGACGGCAGCGACTTGGCGCCCGCGAGCTTCCGAAGGAACTCCTCGCGCTCGGGGAACTCGGCGCTGATCAGCGACTGCTCGAGGACGGTGGCGGTGTCTCCTGCCACCTGGCGCGTCACGCCGAACAGCTCGCCCAGGTTGCCCTCGCGGGCCTTGAGCAGCGCGCTCTGCTCGCCGATCTGCTTCTCGTTGGCGTCGTACTGCGCGGAGAGCTGCTGGCTGCGCGCCTCGGCAGCGTTTCGCTGCGCGACTGCCTCGGCCAGCAGCCGCGCCTGCTGATCGCGGTGGGTCTGGAACTCCTTCTCCCGCCCGGCGTTCAGCTCCGACTCGCGCTGGCGCGCGGTGCGGGTCTGCTCCAGCAGCTCGTCGAGCGTGTTCGCCGCTCGGGCGCCGAGCCCGAAGCCGAGCTGCGCCGCGAGCGCGGCGACCAAGACGCCTCGCACGCGCGTCACGACTTCACCTCCTGGGGAGCGGGCACCGGGACCTGCAGCAGGTCGGGCGCACCTTGCTTCTTCGCAACCCGCAGCGCTTCGCGGACGGCGCTCGCGTAGTCGTCGTCCTCCACCCAGGCCTTCGGGCCGGCGTCCCAGTAGCCGGTCTCCCGCCCGTCGAGCGTCTGATACATCAACGCGATGCGACCGACGCGCACGAACTCGACGGTGCGGGCTGCGTCGCCCTCGCCGAGCTGGCCCTCGTAGGCCTCGAGCGTCCGGCCGTACTCCATCTCGATCTGATACGCCTCGAGGATGCGGCGATACTTCTCGGAGATGCTGATGCTCGCGAGAGGCAGGATCTCCTTCAGCGTTGCCACCCGCTTGCCGCGCTCGTCGACGAGGAAGGGCACGTCGAGCGCGACGAACTGTTCGAGCGTGTCCACCATCTTCTGCATCAGGGGAATCACGTCGCGCCCGGTGATCTCGATCTCCACGAGCTGTTGGCGGATCGAGCCGAGCTCGTCGGCCTGCGACTTCACCTGTACCGCCAGGTGCTCGTTGTAGGTCTTCATGCTCTCGACGTCCGTCAGGGCCTGGCGGTACTTCGCGAGCATGTCCTGCGTCTCGTCGTGCATCGCGTCGATGCGCCGCTGCGAGGCTGCGGCGGTCTCGTCGGCCCGCGTCTGCTCGGCCAGCACGGCCTCCACGCCTTGCGCCAGCGCCGGACGCACGGCGCCCGTCAGCGTGACCGCGATCCCAGCGAGGAGCATCGCCCTCGCTCGCCGGTTCTTCCCTCGAGCCATGCTGACACCTCCTCGCCCCGATGCTCGTTCAGGGCGACCCACCCGGTCAAGCGCGAAGGCGCGGCCGCTGGCGGGTCCGATGTCGCGCACCGCGCTGCCGCCGGACCGCTTGCGAAAGCCGGCCGGCCGCGGGAGTCTCGTTGGCCGTGCGTACAGTCAAGGAGGCAGCCTGGACGGCGAGCGCGGCGGCCTTGGCGCTCGCCTTCGTTGGGAGCGTCGCCGCGCGCGGTGCGGAGGCGGGCGAGCTGCTCTACGTGCCGGAGGGCAACCGCCTGCGGCGCGTCGAGATCGGCACGATCGGGACGGCCACACCGCGGCACGACGTGCTGGTGGAGAACGCGGACGGCGATCCCGTCCGTGGTCGCGACGTCAACGGCATGATCTGCTCACTTCCCGACGGTCGCTTCGTCGCCGGCGAGGATACGGGGCAGCCCCGCTCACCCGCGGGCTGGGGAGTGTTCGAACGCGACGGCAGACAGGTCGGCAAGCTCGTCTCGACCTCCGCGGCGAAGAAGCCGGACCCGTACGGCTGTGCGCTCGACGGCGAGGGACGCCTGTTCACGACGGAGCTCGGAGACGCGGGCTTCCTCGAGAGCAATGGGCAGCTGATCCTCTGGTTCCCGCCCTACGACGGCTTCCCGAGCCCGCCGCATCCGCGGCCGGACGCCATGAGCACGAACTACTGCAAGATCGCTACCGACATCGGGACGGCGGGCGGCGTCGCCATCGACGGCCAGGGCCGGGTCTACGTGGCCTCGTCGAGCGAGCGCCGGATCCTGCGCTTCCTGCCCCCCTTCCCGACGGGACCGGACGCTGCGGGCGGGTGCGGTGCGAGGGACGCCACCGGCGCTCCGCAGGCGGATCGCGTGGAGCGCGAAACCTTCGTGCGCGCCGCGCCGCTCCAAGGTCTCGTGACCTACGCCGGGCTCGGCATCGCGCCGAACGGCCACCTCTACGCCTCGAGCGTTCTGACCGGTCGCATCGCCGAGTTCGATCTCGACGGGCATCTCGTCCGGATGCTGCTGAAATCCGACGACCTGCTGCCTCCACACCGGACGGGAACACCCTACGGCCTCGCGGTCGATGCAGAGGGAACCCTCTACTACGCGGACCTCGATCTGGTCCGCTCGGGCTTCTGGTTCGACGCGGGCACGAACGGCAAGGTCTGGCGCATCCGCTTCGCGAACGGCGAGCCGCTCGAGCCGGAGCTCGTGCTCGATGGCCTGCGTTTTCCCGACGGCCTCGGCGTCCGGCCAGGAGACCTGTGAGGGCCGCGCTCGAGAGCGGCGCTCAGCCGAGCAGCCGAAGCACCCACCACGCGTAGATCAGCACCTGGACGAAGAAGAAAGTCGCGCGGAGCAGCACGGCGGGGACGCTGGTCGAGGCGATGTGGACGAGCGACTGGCCGATCCGGCAGGTGAGAACCCACATCGCGAGCGGATCCGTGACGTCGAGCCTGCCGGCCGTGCTGGCCACGAACGCGATCGCAGCGAACGCCGGCAACGTCTCGAAGCAGTTGTCGCGGGCGCGCGTCAGCCGCTGGCCGAAGCCGGGGATGTCGGAGCCGTCCGTGGTGAAGGTGTTCGCGACCTTCTTGCGGGAGGCCACGAGGCCGACCCGATACAGGCCGAGCACGATGCTGAGCAGCACGAACCAGCCGGCGAAGCCGAGCAGTGCGGTCGTTGTCACGCTCACGTCGGTCCTCCGATCGGGAAGGTGCAGCAGGGCATGGGCGGGTGGCAACCCGGCGCTCGCACCGAGGCGGCGCGGCGCCGCACGCCGGCTTCGCGTACGCTGCGCCGATCTAGATCGAGCGGAGAGGACACGATGCAGACCGACCGCGAGGCGCGCCAGCAGATCGTGCAGATCGTGAGCGAGCTGTTCCAGAGCGGCCACCTGACGCCGACGGGCGGGAACGTGAGCGCGCTCTCGGGGGACGGCGAGACGATCTGGATCACTCCCAGCGGGCTCTTCAAGGGCGCACTCAGCGAGGATTCACTCGTCCACATCAAGCCCGATGGCAGCGTGATCGAGGGCACCCACAAGCCCTCGGTCGAGTACCAGATGCACTTCCGCTCGTACCGCGCACGCAAGGGCGTCACCGGCGCGGTGCACACCCACTCGCCGATCGCGACAGCCTTCGGCATCTGCAACCAGCGCTTCGATCCGATCAACACGGACGCCGTGTTCCTGGCCGACACGCAGATCGTCCCCTGGTTCATGCCGGGCACCAAGGAGCTGGCCGAGGCGGTGGGCTCGGCGCTCGAGAAGAGTCGCGGCGCGATCCTCCAGAACCACGGCCTGATGACGGTCGGGAAGGACCTCCGCGCCGCGGCCACGCGCGCGATCCTGATCGAGGAGACCGCCAAGCTCCAGCTCTACATGAAGCAGTTCGGCGGCGAGGTGAGCCTGATCCCCGCCGAGTGGGTGAAGAAGCTCGCCGGCCTGTCGGACTTCATGTAGCGGGGGCGAGCTTGGAGCGAGCGCTCCCGGGACGCGTCGCCCTGGTCACCGGCGCGAGCCGAACGAGCGCCGCGCCCCGCAGCATCCTCGCTTCGCACGACGATCACTGAGCCTTGGCCTCATGCCCGTGAGCCCGTGCCCGTCGGTAAGACGTGATGGAAGACTTCGGGATCGAGAGAAAACCTTTCGCCTCGGAAGGGAACTCTCCTTCCCTCGGCTCCGGTGGCTCCTCAGGGATTCCTCAGATATTCCAGCGCGTTGCTGCTCGTCGTCGAGCTGGCACGACCGATGCTTGCAATCCGAGTGCTTCCTTCCGACGTGGGGGGTGACGTCCGGGAGGGGAATTCATGTCTCGACGCATCGCCTTGGGCATCGCGGGCGCGCTCGCACTCGCGAGCCCCGCCTCGGCGACCATCATCACGACCGATCCGAGCCTGCCGCCGACGACGGGCGAGTACCGGACCTCCGTAGACGTGCATGCCGAGTATCCGGTGGGCAGCTCCATGCTCGCGCTGGAGACCGTCAGGCACTTCGGCTTCACGAACATCGTGAGGCACGAGGTCGGACCCGACGAGATCGAGCAGTTCGACTCGATCGTGATGGGTGACGTGTTCTTGAACAGCTCGTTCCTCGGATCGATCACGATGACGGGTCCGGTGAGCACGCTGGTCGAGGGCAAGGTCGGCAACACGGTGGGCACCTTCGACACCGAGATGCTCTCGATGTCCCTGAGCGGCACGCTCGGGATGATCCAGGTTCTGGTCCGCGAGAGCCCGACCCTTGCGTCCACGGGATCGACCAGGATCACGGACCTCGGCGCCGGTCTCTACCAGATAGACAGCTTCTTCGACGTCTTCACCGAGCTTTCGCTCGATGGCGGCGCAAGCTGGATTCCATCGAGTACCGGCCCCGCGCACGTGACTCTCGAGCCTCTCGTGCCCGAGCCAGGCGCGCTCGCGCTGCTGGCCGCTGGTTTGCTCGTGCTGCGTCTTTCGCGGAGAGCCGGCCCCGTCACGCCCTGAGTGCTTCGCGCCTGCCAGGTTACTTGCTCGCCTCGATCGGGCGACGCTCCGGCCGCGGCAGGTGCTCGGGCGAGATGTCGACCTCTTCGAACTCGATCTCGCGCGCCAGCACGGCTTGCTTCCAGGCCTGGTGCTCGGGCTCGCGCGCGTGGAACTCGGGCATCACCTCGCGGGCGAACAGCTCGAGGCTCGCGCAGATGTCCTCGTGCGTGTTGCGGCCGGCCTGGTTCAGGAAGATCACCTGGTCGACGTGCGACTGCTCGAACTTCCGCAGCTTCGTCCGGATCGTCTCGGGCGATCCGATCAGGCCACCTGCGTGCATCTGCTGCCCGGCCGGTGAGCGGCGGTAGGCCTGATACTCGTCCCACAGGTTGATGCTGCCGGGCGCTCCCGGCGCGCGCGTGGAGTAGAAGCGCAGCGCGAAGGCGAAGAAGGTCCAGCCGTCGGCCTTGCGCAGCGCCTCCTCGTCGGTCTCGCAGCACATGAAGCCGCACACGACGGCGATGTTCGGGTTGGTCTGATAGTCGGCGAGCTTGTCGAGCCGCTTGGTATAGGCGTTGTAGTACGAGTGCACCCACGCCTTCGCCTCGTCGGCGCTCACGAACTGGAAGCCGAGCGCCCCCATGCCCCGGCGCCCGGCCATCTCGATCGTGTCGCGCTGCGAGCACGCCACCCAGAGCGGCGGATGCGGCTTCTGGAGCGGCTTCGGCAGCACGTTGCGCAGGGGGAAGTCGAAGTGCTCGCCGTGGTACTCGACGCCTCCCGGACCGAACATCGGGATCAGCGCGCGCACGGCGTCTTCCCAGACGGCGCGCTTGTCGCGGAAGCGGCGCTCGAAGGGATGCAGCTCGGTCACGGTCGCGCCCTCGCCGATGCCGAGCTCGACGCGCCCGTGGCTGACCAGGTCGAGCGTCGAGATGCGCTCAGCCACGCGCGCCGGGTGGTTCGTGGTGAGCTGCACGATGCCGTGACCGAGGCGGATGCGCCGGGTGCGCTGGCTCGCCGCGCCGAGGAAGACCTCGGGCGCGGAGGAGTGCGAGTACTCCTCGAGGAAGTGGTGCTCGACCTCCCAGGCGTAGTCGTAGCCGAGCCGATCGGCCAGCTCGATCTCGTCGAGCGAGTGTTGCAGCAGCCGATACTCGCCGAGCTCGTCCCAGGGCCGCGGCAGCTGATGCTCGTAGAAGATCCCGAACTTCATGAACGTCTCCGAGGCCGTCAGCCCTCGATCTGGATCACTCGATTCGGGCAGTGGCGCACGGCGGCCTCGACCTTCTTGCGCAGCCGCTCGGGCGGCGCCTCGTCGAGCAGCTTCACCTGGTCGTAGGTGCCGGGGCGTTCGATCACCTCGAACACCTCGGGCGCCTCCTCCCGGCAGAGCGCATGCCCCTGACATAGCTCGAGGTCGACGCGCACGCGCATGCTCACTCCTTCCGCCGGTAGCGCAGCCGCGCGGGCTCGCTCACCTGGAGAATCAGCGAGGGCATCACGTCGCGGTACGTCTCGGGCGGGTCGACCAGCTCGAACTCGTAGCGCGAGAGCAACGCGCAGAAGATCGCCTTCACCTGGAGCAGCGCGAAGGCGTTGCCGACGCACTTGCGCCGCCCGCCGCCGAAGGGGATGTAGGCGAAGACGGGCTCGGGCAGAGGGCGCGCCGGATCGAAGCGCTCGGGCTCTCGGAACCAGGCCGGATCGCGGTGCGTGACGTAGGGCGAGATCGCGAGGGTGTGGCCCGCCGGGATCACCTGATCCAGAACGTGGAAGTCGCTCTTCACGCGCCGCATCAGCGTGACCAGCGGAGGATGGAGCCGCAGCACCTCGAGCACGAAGCGCTCGAGCAGCGGGATCTCGCGCAGCGCGGCGAAGCTGAGGCCGCTGCCGGGCTGGTAGATCGTGTCGATCTCGCGCGCCACGGGCGCCGCCAGCTCGGGGTGGCGCGCCAGCTCGACGGCCGCCCAGGTCGCCGTGTTGGAGCTGGTGTGGAAGCCCGCGAACATGATCCAGATCAGCATGCCGACGATCTCGTCGTCGCTGAGCTTCCGGCCGTCGAGGTAGGTGAGCTCCATGAACACCTGGAGCATGTCGGGCTGCGTCTCGCCGCTCTTCTTGCGCTGCTCGATCACCGCCGTCACCAGCTCGGCGAGGCGTGCCCGCGAGCGGTCGCGCCGCGCGAAGATCTCCTCGGCCGCGAAGGGATCGACCACCGCAGCCGGAGACACCGCCAGCTCGAGGTCGTGGAGCAGCGCGCCGAACTCCTCCGAGAGCTTGTTCCTGAACTCCTCGCCGAGCAGGCAATGCGTCGAGGTGCGCAGCACCAGCTCCTTGAACTCGCCGTGGATGTCGAGCTCGCCCGCGTCGCCCCAGCGCTCGATCCAGCGCTCCACCTCACCGGCGATGATGTGGGCGTAGCCCTTCATGCGCTCGGGCCTGAGCGCCGTCGCCTGCATCTTCACCTGCTGGCGTTCGAGGTCGAGGGGCGCGCCGAACTGAATGCCCTCGCCGAAGATCGGAACCATGTACCCGTAGGCTTCGGCAGCGGAGAGCTGCTCGTCGGGCGCGCGGAACACGGCCTCGAGCGCGTCGGGGCCGACCACCAGCACGTTCGTCATGCCGCCGAGGTCGAACTCCGCGAACTCGCCGCACTCGCGCCAGGCGCGCAGCATGAGCAGCGCGGGGTGAGCGAGGAACTCCTCGAGGTGGCCGGTGCCGGGCTTCGCGCCCGATAGCATGCGTCGTTGGCTCATGTTCTCTCCTCACACGATCGGGCCGACCCAGCGGGCCCAGAGGTCCAGAAGAAGCAGGCTCGTCGTCGCCACGAAGGAGGCCTCGACGATGGTACGCCCGAGCGTCCAGGGCGGCTGGTCGGGCGCCTCGTCGAGGCGGTAGACGTTCGGGAAGCTCACCACGAAGTAGAGCGCGTAGAACATCGAGCCCAGTCGTAGCATGCGCGCGAGATCCACGTACCAGACGTTGGCCTCGGCCGAGTCGGTGATGTAGAGGCGCGTCTCGGCCCAGGCGAAGAACAGCGCGGTGCCGGCCACGATCAGAACCCACGCGGCGCGCCGGGCGAAGGGCGAGAAGCGCTGCACGGCGCCGCGCACGCGCCGCATGCACACCACCGCGGCCGTGTGATAGACGAGGAAGAAGGCGATCGAGTTGAGATACATCCCGACCGGCACCTTCTGGAAGGTCGCCGCGGCCGTCGCTTCGTCCGGACCGAGCAGCGTCGAGTCGAAGGTCCAGGCGACGTGTGGGAAGCGGTAGCGCAGGCCGAGCACTTCGAAGAAGTACTCGGTGTGGAAGTAGGTCGCGTAGAACACCCACACCGCCATGTAGAGGTTCAGCTTGAGCCAGGCGCTCCGGTGCCACGGGACCTTCGAGCGGCGCCGCAGCCAGGCGGGCAGCAGCACGCAGTACGGGAGCCACATGCCGAGGTTCTGCACGACGTGCCAGAAAGTGCCCGCGTCGAGCCAGCCCATCCCCTGCATCAGCGCGTTGTACGCGAAGAAGACCGGCACGAAGAGCAGGAACAGCTTCTCGGCGAAGGCCTTGTCCGGATTCGGCGAGAGCCAGCGCGCGGGGGACATGCGGGCGACCCTATCTCGACCGCGGGCGCAGCCGCTTGCGCTTCGCCCGCGGCAGAGCGCGCGGCTCGAGCAGCAGCGCAGCGTCGGGCCCGACCAGCTCGCGGTGGAGGGCGCCGACCGTCGTCGCGAGCCGTTCCAGCTCGGCGACGCCGAAGCTCTGCGCCAGCTCACGCCACAGCTCCGCGTCCACCTCGGCGACATCCTGCATCAGGCGGCGCCCGCGCGCCGAGTAGCGCACCAGCTTTGCGCGCGCGTCGCTGGCGTCGCTCACGCGCTCGACGTAGCCCGCGTCCTCCAGCTCCGACACGAGCTGGCCGGCGCGCTGGACGGAGACGCGCAGCCGCTCCGCGAGCTCGGTGAGTCGCAGGCCGCCTTCGGGCAGATTCGGAATCACGGCGGTGTGGGAGGGATGGAGGTCGTGGCCGCGCTCGATCAGCGCGCGGCGCACGCGCTTGCGCACCGCGAGCGCCACGCCGAGCAGCTCGCGCACCAGATCCTGCGGGGCTTCCGCCGCCATTCCCAATTGATAAAGCCCCTTGACTAATTGTTCAAGTGCCTCGATGCTGGCCGGGCCACCGATGAGGGCCGGCGACGGCCCGATCCAGAGGAGGGCCGCATGTCCACCCCGTCCAGCGACCGCGAACGCCTCGTCTCCGCCGACTCGCACGTGCACTTCACCGACGACTGGGTGAAGGCGCGGCTGCCCGCCCGGCTCGCGGCGCGCTGGGACGAGGCCGTCCGGAAGCAGGGCGAGTACGACGCGAAGGAGCTGCGCGCCGGCCAGCCCAACCTCGCGCTCGAAGACTTCGTGGACATGAACGCCGCCATGGACCCCGGCCACTTCGAGCCGAACGGCAAGCTCGCCGCGATGGACCGCGACGGCGTCGAGGCCGAGGTGATCTTCCCCGAGGTCGGCGGCGCCAAGATCGCGACGCCGCGCTGGCTCGGCGACGACTGGCAGGCCGTGCTCTCCGGCTACAACGACGGCATGGCCGACTTCGCGGCGGTGAACCCCGACCGGCTGCTGTGCGCCTACCAGATCCCGCTCTACGACATCGACTTCGCGATCGCGGAGGCGCAGCGCATGGCCGCGCGCCGTGCGCGCTGCGTGCAGATCCCGGCGTTCCCGGCCGACCTCGGCCTGCCCGACTTCGGCGACGCGCGCTACGACCCGCTCTGGGCCGCGCTCTCCGAGGCGGGCCTCACGGTGATGAATCACCTCGACCTCAAGAACTCGCTCTGGGACGTGTTCCGCCGCGACCCGACGCCGCAGAAGGGCATCTTCACCGCGATGCCGGCGATGGCGCTGGCCGAGACGCTCACCTTCTGGATCCTGTCGGGCACGCTGGAGCGCTTCCCGAAGCTGCGCGTGATCTTCGTCGAGCCGGGCCTCGGCTGGCTGCCCTGGTACTTCGAGGTCGTGCTCGATGCACGCATGCACCAGCACTACACCTTCCCCGGCGTGAAGCTGCTGCCGAGCGAGTACTTCCGGCGCCAGATGGGCGCGACCTTCATGTACGAGCCGACCGGGCTCAGGGCGGCGTACGCGGCGTTCGGCCCCGACTGTCTCTATTGGTCCACGGACTTTCCGCATCCGGCGACGTGCTGGCCGAACTCGCAGCAGCAGGTGAAGGACCAGTTCGCCAAAGCAGGAATCGAGGGCGCGGATCGCCGCAAGATCCTGTGTGACAACGCGCTTCGGACCTTCGCGCTGTGAGCCCGACGGCCTCTGGCGTGCTCGCAGGCCTGCGCGTGCTCGACCTGTCGTCGGGCATCGCGGGCCCCATGGTGGGGATGCTGCTCGCCGACCACGGCGCCGACGTCACCAAGATCGAGCCGCCGGGCGGCGACCCAGGCCGGCGCCAGCTCGGCTACCACGTCTGGCAGCGCGGCAAGCAGAGCGCGGTGCTCGACCTGACGAGCGCCGCCGATCGCGAGGATCTGCGCGCGCTGCTACGCCACGCCGACGTGCTGGTCGAGAGCTACGAGGCCGACGAACCCGCGCGCCTCGGCCTCGCGCCCGATGAGCTGGCCGCGCTGAACCCGCGCCTCGTCCACTGCTCCATCACCGGCTACGGCGACGATCCGCGCCACCGCGGCCGGCCGGCGATCGACGCGCTCGTGGCCGCGCGCACGGGCCTCCACTTCGAGCAGCGCGGCTGGCCCGAGGGCGCCATCTACCACATGGCGGGCAAGCCCGATCGCTTCGCCGAGATCGGGGTCTCGCCGGACGACGTGCAGGGAGCGCCGCGACCGGGCCCGCTCTTCCCGGCCTCTCCCTGGCCGAGCCTCGGCGCCTTCTATGCCGCCTCGCTCGGCATCAATGCGGCGCTGCGCGCGCGCGAAATCAGCGGGCGCGGGCAGCACGTCACCACCTCGCTGCTCCAGGGCGCGCTCGCCTGCGCGGGCGGCGTGTGGCAGCGCGCGGAGAACACCGAAGCGCCGATGTTCGACAGCTGGATCCTGGGCAGTCGCTCGCCGAAGGGACACTTCCAGTGCAAGGACGGGCGCTGGATCCAGAACTGGGTGCCGAACCCGCGCTTCCTGCTCAGCGCGTCCGCGGGCGAGTCGCTCTCCGCGACGCCGGAGCTGAAGGCCAAGAACGACCCCGACCGTTTCGGCACCGCGCCGGGCGAGCTGCTCGTGATGCTGCACTATCAGCTGCAGCTCGCCGAGGCTGCGCGCCGCTTCAGCGCTGACGAGTGGACGCAGGCCGCGGCCGACGCGGGCATGACGATCCAGCCGGTGCGCTCGCCCGAAGAGGCGCTCGCGGACCCGCTGTTTCTGGCCGACGGCTGCGTTGCCGAGGTCGAAGACCCGGAGCTCGGCCGCATCCGCATGGCGGGGGTGCCGTACCGGCTCGACACGAGCCCCGGACGGATCCGCTCGGGCGCGCCGCGCGTCGGCGCGCACACTGCGGAGGTGAAGGCCGAGGCGGCGCGGCTGCGGGCGCAGCCTGCTCCTGTCGTGAAGCAAGGGCAGAGGCTCACCGCGCCGCTCGAGGGCATCACCGTGCTCGACCTCGGCCTCGCGATCGCGGGGCCCTTCGGTACGCAGCTGCTCTCGGACCTCGGCGCCACCGTCATCAAGATCAACGCGCTCCACGACATCTACTGGCACTCGAATCACATCGCCTACAGCGCGAATCGCGGGAAGAAGAGCATCGCGCTCAACCTCAAGGATCCGCGCGCGATGCAGGTGCTGCGCGAGTGGGTCGCCCGCGCGGATGTGGTGCAGCACAACATGCGCTACGAGGCCGCCGAGCGGCTCGGCATCGATTACAAGAGCCTGCGCGAGCTGAACCCACGCCTCGTCTACTGCCACACGCGCGGCTTCGAGACGGGCCCGCGCGCCGGACTGCCGGGCAACGACCAGACCGGCGGCTGCCTGGCCGGCGTGCAGTACGAAGACGGCGGCATGGCGCGCGGCGGGAAGCCGATGTGGAGCTTCACCTCGCTCGGCGACACCGGAAACGGCTTCCTGTCGGCGATCGCGATCGTGCAGGCGCTGGCGCATCGCGACCGCACCGGCGAAGGACAGTTCTGCACCACCTCGATCGTGAACGCGCAGCTGCTGGTCAGCTCGACGGCGATCGCGCGCCCCGACGGAACGGGCTTCGAGCGGCCGCGCCTCGACGGCATGCAGTTAGGCTTCTCCGCGCTGCATCGGCTCTACGAGTGCGCGGAGGGCTGGCTCTGCGTGGTCGCGACGGAGGACACGCACGCGACTGCGCTACGGCGCGTGCTGGACGTGCAGCACGACGACGAGCTCGAGGCGCGCTTCCGGACGAAGAGCGCCGCCGACTGGTTCGCTGCGCTCGATGCGGCCTCGGTGCCGGTCGAGATCTGCGACCCCGAGTTCGCACTGCGCCTGCACGACGACGCGGAGTCGCAGAAGCGCCGCCTCACCGTCTCGTACCAACACCCATTCGTGGGCCGCCTCGACCAGATCGGCCTCGTCTACGGCCTCGAAGGGACGCCCGGCCGCATCCAGGGCCCGCCGCTCGTGGTCGGCCAGCACACGCGCGAGCTGCTGCGCGAGCTCGGCTACAGCGACGCGCAGGTAGACGAGGCGATCCAGGAGAAGTGGGCGTCGGAGTGGAAGCCCAGCGCGTGAGCGCCACACGTCCCGATCCCATCGAGACGCCCGACACCGCCTTCTTCTGGGCGGGCGCGGCGCGCGGCGAGCTGCTCGGCCTGCGCTGCGCGGAGTGCGGCGACCTTCAGCATCCACCGCGGCCGATGTGCCCGCGCTGCTTCTCGACGCGGCGCGAGGAGCTGAAGCTGAGCGGGCGCGGGCGCGTGTTGACGTGGATCTTCCCGCGCCATCCCGCGCCGATCGGCTTCGCCGAGCCGCCGATCGTGGCGCTGATCGATCTCGAGGAGGGCATCCGCCTGGTCTCGAATCTCGTCGACGTGGCGCCCGGCGCGATCACCCCCGGCATGGCCGTCGAGGTGAGCTTCGCAGCGACGGCGGGCGGGCGCGCAGTGCCCGTGTTCCGGCCGGTGCGCTGAGATGGTTGTGCGCGCAGGCCGCGAGACCGCGATCGCGGGCATCGGACAGACCGAGTTCTCGAAGAAGTCCGGCCG
>Ga0247727_10002564_pt1 | contig 41336 bp, 43 predicted proteins | sample WisWelCaveWW1625_FD_202498 | JGI IMG/M metagenome (GOLD analysis project Ga0247727, IMG submission 202498) | Biofilm microbial communities from Wishing Well Cave, Virginia, United States - WW16-25 | ecosystem: Environmental > Aquatic > Deep subsurface > Groundwater > Cave microbial mat | place...
CTTGCCCTTCGCGCTCCACGCCGCCGATGCAAACGTAATTTGTTTCATCTTGTTCTCCCCGTTCATCGCCTCAATGCACCTATGCATCAGACACGATTCGCGGAGACTTGTTCAGAGTTTCCCTAGGTGCTCCTGCTCCGCGTCCTCGGGCTGCTGGTCGCAGTGGCCCTCGGCGGCTGCGTCCTGATGTATGTGATGACCAGCGAGCGTAAGTACCTGCGCTACGCCTGGCTGACCTTCAAGTACGCCCTTTTCCTTTTCGTCCTGATCCTGTTGCTTTTCTTTGCAGAACGATTGCTGGTCGCGATTTAATCCCTTGCCGGCTCAGCAGCCTTCCCAAGGCGCGGCGCGCTGGCGAATCCGAGGCTAGGCGATCGTAAAGCCCTGATAATTCATGGATTCCCTTCACCGTCAGGACAGCCGACTTGACCAGGGGCGGGGCCGCGCAGTGTGCACTGCTTGGTTGCACCCGCACGGAAACTAAACTAACCTTCGAACCCTGCCGCAACAAGAACTTACGCAGGCTATCGGCGATCAATTTGAGCTTCGCCGCGGCTGGCGGATTGCTGGCAAGCAGCACGAGTTCGCCGTCCCTGAGGTTGGCCGCCCGCACTTGGCGGGCCAGCCCTGGCGCAAGGTAGTCGGCGCAGAGCTTGGCCAGTGCATCGATTTGGCGCGCCTTTGCTGCGATGGGCCCGAGGGTGTCGTCGGCGGCGAGGTAGCGGTCGATTTTCAGGGGTTGCACGGGGGTTGGAAAAAGGGGAGTGCCGGTTGCAGATTATCGTAATTCCTGACCGTCTGGCGAAGGCCAAGACGCTGAACTTTTCCTCGCGGCATCTGGCCGCGTCGATGATGCTCGCGCTCGTGCTGCTGCTCGGCATGACGGCGGGCCTGTACTGGCTCACCATCCGCTTCGCTACCGACATCAAGATCCCCGTGGTGCAGGAACTCGTGCTCGCCGCGCAGCAGGGTGAAGCCGAGCGGGCCCGCCAGTTCGTGCAGCAGAACCTGAACGCCATGGCGGTGAAGCTGGGGGAAATGCAGGCGCAGCTGGCCCGGCTCGACGCGCTGGGCGACCGCTTGTCGACGCTGGCGGGCATCCGCCCGCAGGAGTACAGGTTCAGCGAAGCACCCGGACTGGGCGGGGCGCAGCCCACGGCGCTGCCGCCGCAGAACCTGTCGCTCGCCGAGTTTGGCGAGAAGCTGAGCGCGCTGTCGCGCAACGTGGAGAACCGCACGGACATGCTCGGCGTGCTCGAAGCGCAGCTGTTCGAGCAGGCCATCAAGAAGAAACTGATGCCGACCATGATGCCGGTGAACGCACCCTTCAACGCGTCCGGCTTCGGCATGCGCATCGATCCGTTCACCGGCCAGCACGCGATGCATGAAGGCATCGATTTTCTGGCCGAAGCGGGATCGCCCATCGTCGCCGCGGCGGGCGGGGTGGTGATCTTCGCCGGCTTCCACCCGCAGTACGGCAACGTGGTCGACGTGGACCATGGCAACGACCTGGTAACGCGTTACGCGCATGCGTCGAAGCTGTATGTCAGGGAAGGCGATATCGTGCAGCGCGGGCGCAAGGTTGCCGACGTCGGCTCTACCGGCCGCTCCACCGGGCCGCATCTGCATTTTGAAGTTCGCTTCAAGGGCACGTCGCAGAATCCAGCGCGCTTCGTGCTTGCCTCGCAGGCCTCGCAGCAGTCCGCGCGCGCCGGCAAGTAGCGGCGGCGCCGGGGCGCTCCCCCGGCATGATAAAATTCTGAGTTTTCAGGGTATTTCCGCGCGCCGGCGACGACAGCGGCGCCACCGATGATCGCCAACGTCCTGACCAAGATTTTCGGCAGCCGCAACGACCGGCTGCTCAAGCAGTATTCCCGCGTGGTCGCCCGCGTCAACGCGCTGGAGGCAGCCATCGCCGGCCTGTCCGACGCCGAGCTGGCCGCCAAGACCGGTGAATACAGGCAACGCCTTGCGGCAGGCATCGCCGCCGCGCCAGCGGAGCAGAAGGATGCTGCCGAACGCGAGGGCCTGGAGGCATTGCTGCCGGAGGCCTTCGCGGTGGTGCGCGAAACGGGCAAGCGAACCCTCAAGATGCGCCATTTCGACGTGCAGCTGGTCGGCGGCATGGTGCTGCACGACGGCAAGATCGCCGAGATGCGTACCGGCGAGGGCAAGACGCTGGTGGCGACTCTGCCCGCCTACCTCAACGCGCTTGCCGGCCGCGGCGTGCACATCGTTACGGTGAACGACTACCTCGCCAGGCGCGACGCGGAGTGGATGGGCAAGATCTTCAGCTTCCTCGGCCTCAGCGTTGGGGTCAACATCCCGCAGATGGAGCCCGAGGAGAAGCGCGCGGCCTACGGCGCCGACATCACCTATGGCACCAACAACGAATTCGGTTTCGACTATCTGCGCGACAACATGGCGATGCGCATCGAGGAGCGTTTCCAGCGCGGCCTGCCCTATGCCATCGTCGACGAAGTGGACTCGATCCTGATCGACGAGGCGCGCACCCCGCTCATCATCTCCGGCCAGGCGGAGGACCGCACCGAAATCTACGCGCGCATGAACGATGTCGCGCCGCAGCTCGCGCGGCAGAAGGACGAGAAGGGCGAGGGTGACTTCTGGGTGGACGAGAAGAACCACCAGATCGTCCTGTCCGAGGCGGGCCATGCCGGGGCCGAGGAAGTGCTCGCGCGTGTCGGCATGCTGCCGCAGGGCGCCAGCCTGTACGAACCCGCCTACGTCAACCTGGTTCACCACCTGTATGCAGCGCTGCGTGCACACCACCTGTTCCACCGTGACCAGCATTACGTGGTGCAGGACGGCGAGGTGATCATCGTCGACGAATTCACCGGCCGCATGATGCACGGCCGGCGCTGGTCCGACGGCCTGCACCAGGCGGTCGAGGCCAAGGAGAAAGTGCAGATCCAGAACGAGAACCAGACGCTCGCCTCGATCACCTTCCAGAACTATTTCCGCATGTACCGCAAGCTCGCGGGCATGACCGGCACGGCCGACACCGAGGCCTACGAGTTCCAGGAGATCTACGGCCTGGAAACGATGGTGATCCCGACGCACCAGCCGATGATCCGCGACGAACGGCTCGACCTGGTGTATCGCACCGCCAAGGAGAAAAACAAGGCGATCGTCGACGACATCCGGGACTGCCACGAGCGCGGGCAGCCGGTGCTGGTCGGTACCACCTCGATCGAGGCTTCCGAGCTGCTTTCCTCGCTGCTCACCAGGGACAAGCTGCCGCACCAGGTGCTGAACGCCAAGCAGCACGCGAGAGAAGCCGAGATTGTCGCGCAGGCCGGCCGCCCGAAAATGGTCACCATCGCCACCAACATGGCCGGGCGCGGCACCGACATCGTGCTGGGCGGCAACGTGGCGAAGCAGTGCGAGATGATCGAGGCGACGGCAGACATCGTCCCCGATGAGAAGGACAAGCGCATTGAGCAGCTGCACGGCGAGTGGCAGCAGCTGCACGACCATGTGATCAGGGAAGGCGGCCTGCACATCGTCGGTACCGAAAGGCACGAATCGCGCCGGGTGGACAACCAGCTGCGCGGCCGCTCGGGCCGCCAGGGCGATCCCGGCAGCTCGCGCTTCTATCTGGCGCTGGAAGACCCGCTGCTGCGCATCTTCGCCGGCGAGCGCATCAACAAGATCATGCTGATGCTGCGCATGCCCGAGGGCGAGGCCATCGAGCACGCGATGGTGACGCGCTCGATCGAGAGCGCGCAGCGCAAGGTCGAGGCGCGCAACTTCGACATCCGCAAGCAGCTGCTGGAATACGACGATGTGGCCAACGACCAGCGCAAGACGATCTATGCGCTCAGGAACGAGCTGCTCGAGTCGCAGGACGTGTCGCCGCGCATCGCCGACCTGCGCGCCGGAGTGATCGCCGACATGTTCCGGACGTCCGTGCCGGAGGAGAGCCTCGAGGAGCAATGGGACGTGAAGGGGCTCGAGGGCGCACTCATGGCGGAACTCAAGCTGTCGCTGCCGATCGGCAAGTGGCTCGAGCAGGAGCCGGAGCTTGGCGACGCGGCGCTGCTCGCGCGCATCATGGAGAAGTCGCACCAGGCCTACCGGGCCAAGATTCCGCCCGGCGCCGAGGATTCGTTCCACCAGTACGAGCGCTACATGATGCTGCAGATCCTCGACTCGCACTGGCGGGAACACCTGGCGGCGCTCGATCACCTGCGCCAGGGCATCCACCTGCGCGGCTATGCGCAGAAGAACCCCAAGCAGGAGTACAAGCGCGAGGCCTTCGAGTTGTTCGGCGCCATGCTGGAAGCGGTGAAGCTGGAGGTGACACGTACGCTGGTGGCAGTGGAGATCCGCGCCAGCGACGAAGTGCCCAAGGCCGACGTCGAGCAGCACGTGGAAAACGTTCGGCTGCAGCACGCAGATTACGAGACCGCGCTCGCGCAAGGCGCGCAAGACAAGAAGCCCCAGCCGATGGTGCGCCCGACGCAGAAGGTAGGCCGCAACGATCCCTGCCCCTGCGGCTCGGGCAGGAAGTACAAGCACTGCCACGGCAAGCTGAGCTAGCGCCATGGCGGTGAACCTGCGCGCACCGGATCCGGCGCAGCTGCACCCGGTCGCGGGCGTCGAGCTCGGCATCTCGATGGCGGGCGTGCGCAAGGCCGGCCGCAAGGACCTGCTGGTCATCCGGCTTGCCCCAGGCTCGAGCATCGCCGGCGTGTTCACGCAGAACCGGTTCTGTGCGGCGCCGGTGCTGCTGGCGAAGAAGCATCTGGGCAATTCAGTGCGGGCTCTGGTGGTGAATACCGGGAACGCCAACGCGGGAACGGGTGCCGACGGGCTGCGCCGGGCCCACAGCGTGTGCGACGCGCTTGCACTGTCGCTCGGCTGCAAGGCCGGCCAGATTCTGCCGTTCTCGACCGGGGTGATCATGGAGCCGCTGCCGGCGGAGCGCATCGTCGCAGGACTGCCGCAGGCGATCGCGGATCTGGGCGCCGGCAACTGGCTGTCCGCGGCCGAGGCGATCATGACCACGGACACGGTAGCGAAGGCGACCTCGGCGCGGGTGAAGCTGTCTTCGGGCGTGGCGACGGTGACCGGAATCGCCAAGGGCGCGGGGATGATCCGGCCGGACATGGCGACCATGCTGGGGTTCGTCGCTACCGATGCGAAAGTCGCGCGCGGCGCGTTGCAGCGGATGACGAAGATGGCGGCAGACCAGTCGTTCAACGCGATCACCGTGGATGGAGACACCTCGACCAATGATGCGTTCGTGTGTCTCGCGACCGGAAAAGGTCCGGTCGCGAGATTGGCGAAAGACCTGAAAACGCTTGGGGTGGCGATAACCGGGGTGGCGCAGATGCTCGCGCAAGCCATCGTGCGCGACGGCGAAGGCGCCACCAAGTTCGTCACGCTGCGTGTGGAGCGAGGCCGCAGCGCCGCCGAATGCCGAAAAGTGGCTTACGCCATCGCGCACTCGCCGCTGGTGAAGACCGCGTTTTTCGCCTCCGACCCGAACCTCGGCCGTATCCTCGCCGCGATCGGCTATGCCGGCGTGGCGGGGCTGGAACCCTCGAAGGTGAATCTCTATCTCGACGAAGTGCTGGTGGCCAAGGGCGGCAGCCGGCACGTCGGCTACCGGGAGGAGCAGGGGATGGCGGCGATGCAGAAGCCGGAGTTCACCGTGCGCGCGGTGCTCAACCGCGGCAAGGCGGCGGCCACCGTGTGGACCTGTGACCTGTCGTTCGACTACGTGAAGATCAACGCGGAATACCGATCGTGAGCAAGGACATCAAGCAGCTGCTCGAGCGCCTGGAGCAACTGCTGCCGCCGGCCCCGCCTCCCACCGACTGGACTGCGAGCATCGCGTTGCGCTGGCGCAGGACCCACGGCCTCAATGCGCGCGGGTGGCTGCAGCCGGTGCGCCACGTGCACCGCATGCGCTTGTCCGACCTGCAGGGCATCGATGGACAGATCGCAAAGGTCGAGCAGAACACCCGCCAGTTCATCGAGGGGAGGCCGGCCAACAACGTACTGCTCACCGGCGCGCGCGGCACCGGCAAATCCTCCCTCGTCAAGGGCCTGCTCAACAAGTATCACAAGCAGGGCCTGCGACTGATCGAAGTGGAGAAGAACGACCTCGTCGACCTGCCGGAAATCACCGATCGCGTCGCGGGGCGACCGGAGCGATTCCTCGTGTTCTGCGACGACCTCAGCTTCCACGGGGCGGAAGACGGCCACATCGCGCTCAAGGTGGCGCTCGACGGGTCGATTTCGACCACCTCCGAAAACCTGCTGATCTACGCTACCTCCAACCGCCGGCACCTGATGCCGGAGTTCATGCAGGAGAACCTGGAGACCAAGTACCTGGGCGACGAGATCCACCCCGGCGAGACGGTGGAAGAGAAGATTTCACTGTCGGAGCGCTTTGGATTGTGGGTGTCGTTCTATCCGTTCGACCAGGACGAGTACCTGGAGATCATGGTGCACTGGCTGAAGACCCTTGGCTGTGCCGCGAAGGATGCGGAAAGCGCGCGCGAGGAGGCGCTGCAGTGGTCGCTCCAGCGCGGCTCCAGGAGCGGCCGGATCGCCTACCAGTTCGCGCGCGATTGGTCTGGTCGCCACCTGAGTGGCTCCGGGGCCGGCAAGCACGCAAAAAAAGGGAAGTAAGTGGCGCTCGAGGTTGCCGCCGCGGTGATCCAGCGCGCCGACGGCGCCTTCCTGCTCGCGCGACGGCCCGCCGGCAAGGCCTACGCGGGCTACTGGGAATTCCCCGGCGGCAAGGTGGAGACGGGCGAAGCGGCGGATCGCGCCCTGGTGCGCGAGCTGCACGAGGAACTCGGTATCGACGCCTGCACTGTGTTTCCCTGGATCACCCGCGTCTACGCTTATTCGCACGCCACCGTCAGGCTGAATTTCTTCCGAGTCACCGCATGGAATGGAGAGCCCCATCCGCGGGAAGAACAGGCGATCGCGTGGCAGCGCTTCGGCGCGCCGCTCGCCGAACCCATGCTGCCCGCGAACGCGCCGGTTCTGGCGGCGCTGGAGCTGCCGCACGAATATGCGATCACGGATGCCGAAGGCCTTGGCAGGGAAGCGATGCTGGCCAGTATCCGGGAGCGACTCGGCGCCGGCCTGAGGCTGATCCAGGTCAGGGACAAGGGCCTGCCGCGCCGCGAGGGGTTCGCGCGCTCGGTGCTGCGGCTTGCCCGTCGCCATGGCGCGAAAGTCCTGCTTAATGGCGGCCCGGCGATCGGCGACGGCGTTCACTACACCGCGGCGCAGTTGATGGATCTGCACGAAAGGCCTCGAGTTGGTCTCGCCGCAGCCTCCTGCCACAACGCCGCTGAACTTGAACACGCGATGCGATTGGAGCTGGACTTCGCCGTCCTCGGTCCCGTGAATCCCACGCCTTCCCATGCAGGCGCACCCACGCTGGGCTGGGAGGGATTCGCTCGCCTGGCGCGGGGCGCGAGCATCCCGGTCTATGCCATCGGTGGAGTGAAGCGCGCCGACCTGGAAACCGCGTGGCGCGCGGGCGCGCACGGGTTGGCGATGATCGGCGGCGCCTGGAGTTAACCGCCCCCCTCGTCCGGCATGGGCGGCGCTTGGGGCACGCGGTAATTCTCCGCGGCCCAGTTTCCCAGATCGATCAGCCTGCAGCGCTCGCTGCAGAACGGACGCCATTTGTTGGCCGCGGCGAACGACGCGGGCGCCCCGCAGCGCGGGCAGGGAACCGTGGTCACAGGTTGCAAAACGTCAGCTCGAAACCGATGTCCCAGTCCGCCGTGCGCGGCCTCGGGTCCTCGCCGTTCTGGGTGAGGAAGCGGATATTGAGCACGTACTTGTTGGCGCTGATCTCGGGCACGCAATTCTGCGCCGGGTCGAGCCGCACGCGCATCATCTGCGCGCTCTTGCCGCCGAGCATCTGCTGGAAAGTGCCCTGCGGGGCGGAGACGCGCTGCGGCTTGCCGGATTCGCGCAGGATGCGCAGGATGATCGCCGAGCCGTCGCGCAGCGGTACCAGCGGGCCGGTCCAGGCGGCGAGTTGGCCGATGCGTTCTTCCACCGGGCGGTGCAGCCAGAAATGGTAGGAAGGAAGGTCGAACTCGCAGGCGCCGCCAGGAATCCCCGTGCGCTGCTTGATCGACATCAGCCAGTCGTTCTCGCGCAGGTACTGGCCGATCCTGCCGGTCATGGAAAACAGCGCCGCGGCGGCCTGCTCGATGTCGCGCAGCACGCTGTTGAGCGCCTCCTCGGAAATCTCCGGGTTGTTGCGAAACGACATCAGCACCTGTTTCTGCCGCTCGAGTTCCTGCAGCAAGTCAGACTTCAGGTCCGCGCGGCTCGCCACCTCCAGGATCTCGAACAAGGTGAGCAGCGCGACATGGTGGTCGAGCGGATCGGTGCGCGCGATGAAGTGGCGTGAGCGCTCGAACAGGTCCTCCAGGCGCAGCAGCGTGCGGATGCGCTCGTTGAGCGGGTATTCGTAGGTGATCAGGTCCACGCCCGGCCGGCCAAAATTTGGCGGATTCTGAGTGATTTGCGCTGGGAAGACAAATTCAGCCTCAAGCCCGGGACTGTGCCAGATAGCGAGCATGCAGATCGCGCACCTGCGTGTGCAGAGCGGCAAGCGTGCCGGAGTTGTCGATGACATCGTCCGCCGCAGCCAGCCTGACTTCCCTCTTGATCTGGGCGCCGATGATGCGCCTGACTTCTTCCACGCTGAGGCTGCCGCGTTGCCGCACCCGCTCGAGCTGAACGCTCTCCGGACAATCCACCACCAGCACGCGCGCAACACGCTGCCGGTATCCCGGGGACTCGACCAGCAGCGGCACGACGTGGATCACGTAAGGCCCGCGCGCCGCGGCGATGCACCGCTCGGATTCGGTGCGAATCATCGGGTGCAGCAGTTGCTCGAGCTTATGCTTCGCCGCAGGATCGCGGAACACCAGCGCGCGCATCTTCGCGCGATCCATCGCCCCGGTCGGTTCGACGTAATCGCCACCGAACAGGCGCCGAAGCTGCTCGATCGCCGCGCCGCCCGGCTGCGTAAGCTCATGCGCGATCGCGTCAGTGTCCACCACCGTCGCGCCAAGCCGCCCGAATTCCTCGGCCGCGGCACTCTTGCCGCTGCCGATTCCGCCGGTCAGGCCGACGACCAACCGCATCAACCGAGGATCGGCAGCCAGCGCCGGGCGATGTCATCGCCCCAGAACAGCGCGATCGCCCCGGCTACAGCGAGGTAAGGCCCGAAGGGGATGGGTTTGTCGCGGCCATGGCGTGCGAATACGATCAGGCAGATGCCGACCGCGGCTCCGACCACGGAGGACAGCAGGATCACCATCGGCAGTTTCTGCCAGCCGAGCCAGGCGCCGATCGCGGCCAGCAGCTTGAAGTCCCCGAAACCCATGCCTTCCTTGCCGGTCGCCAGCCTGAAACCCCAGTACACCAGCCACAGGGCCAGGTATCCGGCGATCGCACCGATGACCGCGGAGTACAGCGACGCAAACGTGCCGCCCAGGTTCACCAGCAATCCCGCCCACAGCAATGGCAGTGTGATGTCATCGGGCAGCAGCTGGGTGTCCAGGTCGATCGCGGTGAGCGCCAGCAGTGCCCAGCCGAAAACCATCGCGCCGAGGGCGGCGAAAGTCAGGCCGTAGCGCCAGGCGGCATAGGCTCCGATGGCGCCGGCGGCGAGCTCGACGATCGGGTAGCGCGGCGAGATCCTGACGCCGCAGGCCGAGCACTTGCCGCGCAGCGCAAGCCAGCTTGCGAGCGGGATGTTTTCCAGCGCCGTGATGCGGTGGCCGCAGGCCGGACAGGCCGAGCGCGGCACGACGAGGTTATATCGACCCTGCGCTTGCTTCGCCGGGGGAGGGGGCATGGGGGAACCGGCCCGAGGTTCCGCTACACCTGCCGCCAACTCGGCGCATTGCTCCTGCCACTCGCGCTCCATCATCTTCGGCAACCGATGGATGACGACGTTCAGGAACGAGCCGATGCACAGGCTGAAGACCAGCACCACCCAGGGCAGAACTGCAGGCTGGGCCAGCCAGCCGAAGAACCCCATCTAGACCGCTTGGCCCATCTTGAAGATCGGCAGGTACATGGCGATCACCATGCCGCCGATCAGCGTGCCCAGCACCACCATGATCATGGGTTCCATCAGGGAGGAGATCCCCGCGACCGCGTCATCCACCTCTGCTTCGTAGAAGTCGGCGACCTTGCCGAGCATCGCGTCCAGCGCGCCGGTTTCCTCGCCGATCGAGCACATCTGCAGCACCATGTTCGGGAACACCCCGGAGTTCTGCATCGCCAGCGTGAGCGAGGTGCCGGTGGATACCTCTTTCTGGATCTGCTTGGTCGCCAAGAGATACACATAGTTGCCGGACGCGCCGCCCACGGAGTCGAGCGCCTCCACCAGCGGCACGCCGGCGGCGAACATGGTGGCCATGGTGCGCGTCCAGCGCGCGATGGTCGACTTCACCACCAGGTCGCCGAACACCGGCAGCTTCAGCATCAGCCGGTCCATGAAGATCTGCACCGGCAGGGAGCGCTTCCAGGCTTCGAAAAAGCCGATCACCGCGATGATGATCACCGGGAAGATGATGTACCAGTAGGCGACGAACCAGTCCGACACCGCCATCACGAACAGCGTCGGGGCGGGCAGGTCGGCGCCAAAATTGGTGAACACTTCCTTGAACGCCGGGATGACGAAGATCATGATCACCGCGGTGATGATGAACGCCACCACGACGATGGAGATGGGGTAGAACAGCGCCGCCTTGATCTTCGACTTGATGGCGAGGATTTTTTCCTTGTAGTTCGCCAGGCGGTCGAGCAGCGTTTCCAGAATGCCCGCCTGCTCGCCGGCTGCTACAAGGTTGCAAAACAGCGCGTCGAAGTGCAGCGGATACTTGCGGAACGCCTGCGCCAGCGACGAGCCGGTCTCGACCTCGGTCTTGATCTCGATCAGCAGGCGCGACACCGCGGGATTCGACGCGCCCTTGCTGACGATGTCGAAGCACTGCAGCAGCGGCACGCCGGCCTTCATCATGGTCGCCAACTGTCGAGTGAACAGCGCGATGTCCTTTTCCCTGACCTTGCCGCCGCTGCCGAACTTTTGCCGCTTGACCTTCTGGACGATGATTCCCTGGCGGCGCAGCGTGGCGTTGACTGCCGCTTCGCTCACCGAGCGCAACTCGCCGCGGATGAGCTTGCCGCCCTTGTCGCGTCCTTCCCAGAGGAAGTTGGATTCCTTGGGCCCGGCGGATGTTGCCGCTGCTGCCGTTGCCATAGCGCGCTCTCCGGTTCCGTTCCCGTCGCTGCAGGACTGACCGGCGATGATGCCTTGAGCGGGGTTTTTTGTAAAGCCTCAGGTTTCCGGCCTAAACCGCTGAAGTAACGCGGTTTTGAGCTGTCAAAATGGCCCGAAAACCGAGGCGCGGGGGCGGCCCGCTTACGCGACTTCCTGCGATTGCAGTTCGGGCTTCGCGGGGCGGAAGATGCGCACCGTTTTCACCGTGCGTCCCTGCGCATGCACGATCTCCATCGGCACGCCGCCGATCTTGATCGACACGTCGGCCTCCGGAATGTCGCGTAGCTCCTCCAGGATCAGGCCGTTCAGCGTCTTCGGCCCCTCGGTCGGCAGCTCCAGACCCAGCGCACGGTTGACCTCCCGCACCGGCGTGGCGCCGTCGGCGGTCGCGCTGCCGTCCTCGCCCCAGGCAAGGGTCTGCACCGCCGCGGGCATTGAGGTGGTGAACTTGCCGATGATCTCCTCGATGATGTCCTCGAGCGTCACCAGGCCCATCAGCTCGCCGTATTCGTCCACCACCAGAGCGATGCGCTCCTCGTTCTCCTGGAAATACTGCATCTGCGCAAACACCGGCGTGGAAGCGGGCACGAAATAGGGCGCCGCCAGCAGCGATTCGATTTCGACCTTGTTCAGCGTTCCCGCCTGCAAGGGTGCCAGCACCTTGCGCAGATGCAGCACGCCGAGCACTTCGCCGCGCGAGTCCCGGAATACCGGCAGCCGCATGTGGTAGCTGGTGGCCAGATGGCGCGCGATCGCCTCCATGTCGTCGTCCAGCTTGATCGACTCGATGCGGGCGCGCGGCAGCATGATGTCCTGCACCGTGATCGAACCCAGGTCGAACAGGTTGAGCAGGATTGAGACGTGCTTTTTCGGCATGAAGCTCGAGGATTCGAGCACGATCGTGCGGATCTCCTCCGGCGACAGCGGTTGCGCACCGGATTCCTGCGGGCGGATGCCGAGCAGGCGGAGCAGGGGCTTGAGGATGGTGTCGGTGGAGACGGACAGCAGGTGCACGAACGGCGCCGATGCCAAGGCCAGCGCATGCATCGGCCAGGCCACCAGCCTCGCGATGTCCTCGGCGTTGTGCTGGCCGAGGCGCTTGGGCACCAATTCGCCGACGACGATGGAAAAATAGGTGATCGAGATTACCACCAGGATCGTCGCCACGATGCCGCTCGCTTTCTGCTCCACGCCCAGCGACTGCAGCCAAAGCGACAGCGGTGCGGCCAGCACGGCCTCGCCGACGATGCCGTTGAGCAGGCCGATCGAGGTGATGCCGATCTGGATGGTGGAAAGGAAGCGTGTGGGCTCGGCGCCCAGGCGCACCGCTGCCGCGGCCAGTGTGTCGCCATTCGCCGCGAGCGTGCTGAGGCGCGCTTTGCGCGCGGTGAGCAACGCTACCTCGGCCATCGCGAAGCTGCCATTCAGCAGGATGAGGCAGGCCAGAATCAGGATTTCCATGGGTCCACCTTGCCGGGAAGTTGCTGGGTCCTCGCGCCGCGATCAGTTGCGGCCGAGGACAACTTCGAGCACGAAGCGGCTGCCGACGTAGGCGAGCAGCAGCAGCACGAAGCCGCTCAGCGTCCAGCGCAGGGCCGTGCGCCCGCGCCAGCCGTAGAAATGCCGTCCCGCGAGCAGCAGCGCGAATGTCGCCCAGGACAGGATGGCGAACAGCGTCTTGTGATCGAAGCGCAGCGGGCGCCCGAACAGCGTCTCGGAGAAGGTGATGCCCGTTGCCAGCGTGCAGGTGAGCAGCGCGAACGCGGCGGCGATCAATCGAAACAGCAGCCGCTCCTGCGTCAGCAAAGGCGGCAGCGCGCCGAAAGGCCCCGCCAGCATGGCCGCCCCGTCGGCCACGAAAGCGCCGCCGGCGCCGCGCGCGCTGCGCGCCTGGTGCAAGCGGCGTTCGACCAGTGCCATCAGCAGCGCATGCAGGATGGCGATGGTGAACAGGCTGTAGGCGAGCATCCCCAGTACAAGGTGCAGTTTGAATTCGAGCGAGGCGGCATAAGCGCCACTCGCACGCCCAGGAAACAGCGCGGGCAGCGGCACCGCCAGCGCGGCCAGCGCGAGCGCTGGCGGCTGCATGCCGTCGACGTTGTAGAACAGGCTCTCGACCCAGTAGAACAGAACCGCCAGCCAGAGCATGGCCGAGAGCGCATAGGCGAACCCGAAGCGCAGCTCGGTCGCGACAAACAGCGCCGCATAGAGTAGTGCGCCATGCAGCGCGAGCGGCAATAGGATGGCGGCGCGTTCCCATGGCCGCAGGCCGCCCGCGACGGGCGCGGCCGGTTGCGTTCGCCAGCGCGTGTTCCAGAAGTGCCATGCCAGTCCGGCGTATGCGGCCGCGGCGACCGCGTGAATTACAATGTCGGGCACCCCTTCAGTTTATCACCCGTGCTCGACAATCTGACCACACGCCTCGCCAAGATCGTGAAGACGATCCGCGGCGCGGCGCGCCTCACCGAAAGCAACATCCAGGACGCGTTGCGCGAAGTGCGCGTCGCGCTGCTCGAAGCGGACGTCGCGCTGCCGGTGGTACGGGATTTCATCGCCGCGGTGAAGGAGAAGGCCCTCGGCTCCGACGTGGTGGGCAGCTTGACGCCGGGACAAGCGCTGGTCGGCGTGGTGCATCGCGAGCTCGCGCGCCTGATGGGCGAAGCGAACGTCGAGCTCGATCTGGCGGTGCAGCCGCCGGCGGTGATCCTGATGGCGGGCCTGCAGGGCTCAGGCAAGACCACCACCGCGGCAAAAGTTGCGCGCTTGCTGGTGGGGCAGAAGAAAAAGGTGATGCTGGTGTCCTGCGACGTCTACCGGCCGGCGGCAATCGAGCAGTTGCAGGCCGTGGCGGCGCAGGTGGGCGCGGATTTCCTCCCCTCAGCGGCGGACGAACGGCCGGTGGCGATCGCGCGCCGCGCGCTCGAGCATGCAAAGACGCGCTATTACGACGTGCTGGTCGTGGATACGGCGGGGCGGCTCGCCATCGACGAGCCGATGATGCAGGAAGTCGCCGCGCTGCACGCGGAGCTCAAGCCGGTGGAAACGCTGTTCGTGGTGGACGCGATGCAGGGCCAGGATGCAGTCAACGTGGCGCGCACATTCGGCGAACGGCTGCCGCTTACCGGCGTGATCCTCACCAAGCTCGATGGCGACGCGCGCGGCGGCGCGGCGCTGTCAGTGCGCCAGGTCACGGGCAAGCCCATCAAGTTCGCCGGCGTGGGCGAGAAGCTCGACGCGCTGGAGCCGTTCCATCCGGAACGCATGGCCTCGCGCGTGCTCGGCATGGGCGACATCCTGTCGCTGGTCGAAGAGGCGCACAAGCAGGTGGACTTCGCGCAGGCGCGGCGCGTCGCGGAGAAGATTCGCAAAGGCAAGGGGTTCGATCTGGAGGATTTCAAGCAGCAAATCCAGCAGATGACCAGGATGGGCGGACTGTCCTCGATGCTCGACAAACTGCCGGCCCAGCTGGCCGGCCAGATCAATCCGGCGCAGCTGCAGGACGACCGCCAGTTCCGCCGTATCGAGGGCATCATCAATTCGATGACGCCGGGTGAGCGCGCCGATCCCGGACTGATCAAGGCTTCGCGCAAGCGGCGCATTGCCGCGGGCGCTGCCGTGCCGGTGCAGGAAGTGAACCGCCTGCTCAACCAGTTCGAGCAGATGCACAAGATGATGAAGATGATGAAAGGCGGCAACCTGGCGCGCATGATGCGCGGCATGAAAGGGATGCTGCCGGGAACGCGCTGAAGGCGCGGACGGCGGACTGCAAAAGAAAAGGCCCGCCATCCGGCGGGCCTTCCCCTTACCTACTTCCGCTTCCTCGCAGCCTTGCGTGACGGGCTGCGCTTCGCGCCAGAGCGGGCCTTGCGGCCCGGTTTGGCGCTCAGGCGAACTTTTTTGCCTTGGCGAGGCCTTTCACGGTCTCGGTCGCGGCGGCAACGTTGGCTTCGGCGATTTCGGTCGCCTGCTTGGTCACCTTGCTGAAGTTGTCATACGCCGAGTTGGCGGCGGCGAGCATTGACTTGATGCCCGCGACGGCGACGTCGGATCCGGCCGGCGCATTCTTCACCGCCTTGTCCAGCAGCGCGGTGAAATTCTCGTTCCAGTCGGAGACGCGTTGCTCGGCGGCTTTCGACATTTCGGCGTTGGTTTCCGTCGCCACTTCGTAGACGCTCTTCGAGTAGGCGATGGCCTTCTCGATCGCCGGAGTGGCGAAGGAATTCTGCAGGCTGACGAATTCCTGCACGTCTTTCGCGCTGAACAGCGCGCGCGTGTTGCTGAGGCTGTCTTCGAACGCGGTCTTCATGGCGTTGGCGTTAAGCGTCGCGAACTTCTCGATCGCGGCGAATTGCGTCGCGGCGAGGGACAGCATCGCGTCCACGTTGGTCTTGCCGGCTGCTTGGATCTGCTCGGGGGTTACGTACATGGTTTGGCTCCTTGTCAAAGTAAACGAAATCGGTTTTGGGGCTCGTCGATGCAATTTGGTGCACTGCAACAACTAGCAGTTTATACCTTTTACCTTGAAAGTCAAACAGATTTTGCAGCGCAGCATAAGTATTTGATGCAGAGCGGAATCCTACTCGGGCATCATGACGCTGATGTTTCAAACGCCACTTCAGGTTCTGTCGAAACTCTCGAACGGGAAGCAAGGGCGCCGACGACAATAGCGCCCCATGAGTGCCGCGCCCGTCACTGCCGACCCTGTCCAGAGGGCAGCGTGGATGTTTCCGGGGCTGTTCGTGGTGCTCTGGAGCACCGGTTTCATAGGCGCGAAGTTAGGGCTTCCTTACGCTGAGCCGGCGACGTTCCTGGAAATTCGATTCCTTACGGTCCTTGCCGTGTTGCTGCCGCTGTGCTGGCTCTTGCGCGCGCCCTGGCCTCGGACGCGCGGCGAGCTCTGGCACATGGCCTTCGCCGGGGCGCTGATCCAAGGCGGCTATCTGGGCGGGGTGTTCCTGTCGTTGTCCCGAGGCATGCCTACCGGGGTGGCCTCCTTGATCACCGCGCTGCAGCCGATCCTCGCGGCGGTGTTGAGCGCTTGGCTGCTGGGCGAACGCACCAACGCGCGCCAGTGGCTCGGCCTCGCGCTTGGCATCGCCGGGGTTGCACTGGTGGTGCACGAGAAATGGGTGCTGGAGGGCGTCGGTTTTGCTGCTACGGCGCTGTCCGTGTTGGCGCTGGCCAGCATCAGCCTGGGCGCCATCTGGCAGAAGCGCCACTGCTCGCAGGTCGACCTGCGCACCGGCGCGGCGATCCAGTTCGCTGCCGGCTTCCTGGTGCTGCTCCCCTACGCCTGGCTGTTTGAGACCCGACAGGTGAATTGGGGTTTCGAGTTGATCATCGCCATCGCCTGGCTGGTATTTGCGCTATCGCTGGGCGCAGTGTTCCTGCTGTTCTGGTTAATCCGGCACGGCGCTGCCACGAAGGTGGCGAGCCTGATGTACCTGGTGCCTCCGTGCACGGCGCTGGTCGCGTGGCCGCTGTTCGGCGAGACCTATACTGCGTTCTCCGCTGCCGGCATGGCACTCGCCGTTCTGGCCGTGTGGCTCGTGAGCAAGGGATGAAACTCGACTACAGACCAGACGATCCGGCGTTCCTCGCCGACCCGTTCCCGCTGTTCCGCCGGATGCAGAACGAGGATCCTTGCCATTGGAGCCCTCGCCTCAAAGCGTGGGTGCTGACCCGCTACGACGACGTGCGCCGCGTGTGCCTGGACAAGGAGATGTCCTCGGACCGCCTGCGGCCGTATTTCGCCACGCTGCCGCCGGCAGAGGCGCTGCGCATCGCCGAGCTGATGCGCACCCTGACGCTATGGATGGTGTTCCGCGACGCACCCGAACACACGCGCCTGCGCCGCCTGACGGGCAAGGTATTCCACGTCAAATCGATGCTCGCCATGCGCCCGCGGATTGAGGCGCTGACGCACTGGCTGTTCGAGCGCATCGGCAACCGTGCCGAGTTCGACTTCATTGGCGATTTCGCCGGGCCGCTGCCCGCGCTTGTGATCATGGACATGCTGGGCGTGCCTCGCGCCGAGCTCGGCAAGGTGAAGCGGCTGTCCGACGACATGGCGCTGTTCATCGGCAGCTCGCGCATGGCGCAGGAGAAATACGACATCGCAGAGGCCGCGACGCGCGAAATGGCAGAGTTCTTCCGCGGCATGGTCGCCGCGCGCCGCGCCGCCCCACAGGCCGATCTGCTTTCAGAGCTGGTGTACTTGGAGGACGCGGGCGACCGCATGTCGGACGACGAGCTGGTGGCCACTTGCATCCTGCTGCTGTTCGCCGGGCACGAAACCACCACCAACCACATTGCCAACGGTCTGCTCGGGCTGCTGAGTTTTCCCCGGGAGTTGAGGAGGCTGCGCGAAGATCCAGCGCTGGCTCCCGCCGCGGTCGAGGAGTTGCTGCGCTACGACGGTCCAAACGGAGCGCAGGTGCGCATCGTGCAGCAGGGCCACGAATTGCTCGGCAAGCAGCTCAAACCGGGTGAGCGCGTCTTTATCCTTCTCAACGCGGCCAATCGCGACCCGCGCGCCTACCCGGATCCCGACCGGGTGGACATCGCGCGCGACGGCCCCCCGCACCTGGCTTTCGGCTTCGGCCTGCATATCTGCCTGGGTTTTCCGCTCGCGCGGCTGGAGGGCCAGATCGCGCTGCCGGCGGTGCTGGTGCGCTGGCCCGGCATCGAGTTGGCGGGCGGACGCCTGGAATGGCTCAATTCGATGGTGTTCCGTGGCATGAAGGCAATGCCGGTGAAGGTGAAGGCTTGAGCGCAGGGCAGCAGGGCGAACATCTGCCCCGCAGCCTATGGTGGGTGCTGATCGGCATCACGCTGGTCTGGGGCTTCAACTGGACCGCGATGAAAGTCGCAATCTCGGAAGTTGCGCCTTTCACCTTCCGTACGTTCTGTCTGGCGGCCGGGTCGGGGGTGCTGTTCGCGGCTCTGCGCGCGAGCGGGCAGCCGCTCGCCGTCCCTCGCGACCAGTGGATGCGCCTCGTGCTGGTCGCCTTCTTCACTATCACCTGCTGGAATGTTCTGGTGGTGTTCGGCTTGCGGCTGATCCCTTCGGGGCGCGCCGCGATCCTCGCCTACACCATGCCCGCGCTGGCCATCCCGCTATCGGTGTGGCTGCTGAAGGATCCCATGAACGGCCGGAAGCTCCTCGGCCTTGCGCTCGGCATGGCCGGCATGGCGCTGCTGATATTCGAAGAGTTCGCCAACCTCGCGGGCGCGCCGCTGGGCGCGCTGCTGGTGCTGGGTGCGGCCTCGACCTGGGCGCTCGGCACGGTTTTGCAGAAGAAGTTTCCGGTGCGGGCGCCGGTCGCGGCGCTCACCGCCTGGATGATGCTGCTGGGCGGAGTGCCGATCTACATCGGCGCATTGTTGTTCGACGACATCGCCGCCCTCAAGGAGGTCAGCCTGTGGCCGGCCTTGGCGGTGGCCTACAACGTGCTCTTTTCATTCGCCTGGGCGCACTGGGCGTGGATCAAGCTCGCCACCTCGGTGTCGGTGGCCACTTTTTCGCTTGCCATGCTGATGACGCCGGTGGTGGGGGTGTTCTCCGGCATGCTGTTCCTGGGCGAGCGGCCAGGCTGGCTCGAATTCGGCGCGCTGGGTTTGGTGCTGGCGTCGCTGGCGACGGTCGTGATCCCCGTCAGAAAGTAGGCGTCGGCAAGCTGCGAGTGCGCGGCACACGCGCATGGTCCCAACCGACCTCTTCCTGCCCGAGAAAACGGCGCGCGCGTGCCAGCTCGCGCTTCGGATCCGCCAGGTCAAGCGGTTGCGCGCCGGTCTGCTTGGAAAGCTTGTCGCCGGCAGCGTTCACCGCGACCGGCACATGGGCGTAGCCCGGCGTCGGTGCGCCGAGGATGCGTTGCAGGTGGATCTGCCGCGCGGTCGAGTCGAGCAAGTCCGCTCCGCGCACGACCTCGGTCACGCCCTGATCCAGGTCGTCCAGCACGACGGCGAGCTGATAGGCGTAGATGCCATCCGCGCGCAGCAGCACGAAATCACCGATCTCCTTCTCGACGCGTTGCTCGATCCTGCCCTGGATTCGGTCGACGAAACCGATGGGCACCGCATGCGTGCGCAGGCGCACCGCGCGCGCGCTCTTGCCCGCCGCGAGCCCGTGGCGGCAGGTGCCGGGGTAGATGCGCGAGCCATCGATGGCGAGCGCCGAGTCTTCCAGTTCCTTCCGGGTGCAGCAGCAGCCGTAGGCGAAGCCGCGGCGTGCCAGGTCTTCGATCGCCGCGCCGTAACGCGCCACGCGCGCGCTCTGCCTCAGGACCGGGCCGTCCCACTCGAAGCCGAGCCTGTCCAGCGCACGCAGGATCTGGTCGGCAGCACCCGTCTGCTCGCGCGGCGCGTCGAGGTCCTCCATGCGCAGCAGCCACTTGCCGTTGGCGGCGCGCGCCTCCATGTAGCTGGCAAGCGCCGCGACCAGCGAGCCGAAGTGCAAAGGCCCTGTCGGCGATGGGGCAAAACGGCCCACGTAATCGCTCATGCGGGCTAGGTTACACTGCGCGGCGAATTGGAAATTGTGGAGTAAGGAGGCCCATGGCAACGGTCGAACTGACCCAAACAAACTTCGAGCAGGTGATCACCGACAGCCCGATGATCATCGTGGATTTCTGGGCGCCCTGGTGTGGCCCCTGCCGCGGCTTTGCGCCGATCTACGACCAGGCGGCCGAAGCGCACCCGGACGTGGTGTTCGGCAAAGTCAACACCGAAGCCGAACAGGAACTGGCAGGCGCATTCAACATCCGCTCGATTCCGACGCTGATGGTGTTCCGCGAGAAGGTGGTGCTGTTCCAGCAAGCTGGCGCCCTGCCGGCCTCGGCGCTGGAGCAGGTGATCAGCCAGGCCAAGGCGCTCGACATGGGCAAGGTGCACCAGGAAATCGCAGTCCGCGAACGGCAGGAACAGCAGAAGCAGGCCTGAGCAGGGCCTGCGCCCCGGGTCCGGGGAAACTTGTGCGCGGGATTTCGATCCAAGGCGTTGCTTCGATCGGGGCGGCGTCCGAAATAGCGCTCGAGCGGGGCGCCGATGCAGAAGTGCTGCTGTTCGATCTACCCTAGGAGAAGAACCATGGCAGCCAACCTCGAAAGAATCCGCGGCGACACGGCGTCGCGCGAGGTGACGCGCGTCATCGCCTCGCATTTCACCCCGGTCACGCCGACCCTGCTGGTGCGCCGCGCGCTGCCCGACGCAGGCCTGCGCAATGTCGGACCGTGGATCTTCCTCGACCATTTCGGTCCCCTGCAGGTGGCCCGGGACGACCGCGGCACGCCGCCGCACCCGCACGCCGGCATCGAAACGGTGACCTACCTGCTGGAAGGCGGCATGCACCACCGCGACTCGCAAGGCCACGAAGCTGCGGTCGGCGCGCATGGCGCGCAATGGATGACCGCCGGGCGCGGCATTGTGCACGCCGAGCGCCCTGCCGTCGGCACGCTGCACGGGCTGCAGCTGTGGGCCAAGCTGCCGCGCGCCATCCAGTTGACCGACCCGGCCTACCGCAACCTCGGGGCAGAGGAGCTGCCGGTGTTCCGCGCCGGCGAGGCGCAAGTGCGCATGGTGGGGGGCGAGCTGATGGGGCACAGGAGCCCCGCACAGACGCGCTGGCCTCTGTTGCTGGCGCACGTCTCGTTCACGGCGCGCGGGCGCGTGCGCCTGGAGGTGCCCGCCGATTTCGACCTTGCGGCCTACGTGGCACTCGGGCACGCCCGGTTCGGCGAGGTCGAGGCGGATGCCGGCAAGCTGGTGAAGTTCGCGCGCGAGGGAACGGCGCTCGAGATCGCCAACGATCTCGAGGAGCGCGCCGACGTGGTGCTTCTGGGCGGCGCACCGCTCGATGAGCCGATGGTGTTCCACGGCCCCTTCGTCATGGACAGCGCGGCGGCGATCCGGCGCGCCGAGCAGGACTATCACGCGGGACATATGGGCAGCCTATCGGGGTGATCGAAACGTTTCGATGGCAACACGCATGGTGCCCGCGATAGACTTGGACCATCGTTGAACGCTAGGAGATGGGCATGGCGGCGGCAATGGACACGGGGATCGCGGCCAAGGACCGCGCGGCGATCGCGGGCGGCTTGTCGCGCCTGCTCGCCGACACCTACATCCTTTACCTGAAGACGCACAACTTCCACTGGAACGTCGAAGGGCCGATGTTCCAGACGCTGCACCAGATGTTCATGGTCCAGTACACCGAGGCCTGGAATGCGGTCGACCCGATTGCCGAGCGGATTCGCGCGCTGGGCCATTACGCGCCTGGCAGCTACAAGCAGTACATCAGGCTCGCCACGGTCAAGGAGAGCGACGGCGTGCCGAAGGCCGAGAAGATGGTGCGCGAACTGATCGAGGGCCAGGAGTCCGTGGCGCGCACCGCGCGCTCCGTACTGCCGCTCGCCGATCAGGCGAACGACCAGCCGACGCTCGACCTGCTGACGCAGCGCCTCGACATCCACGAGAAGAACGCCTGGATGCTGAGGAGCCTGCTGAAGAAGTAACCTTGGCGGGCACGCGCTTCGAACAGGACTCCTTCGGGCCGATCGAGGTCCCGGCCGAGCGGCTGTGGGGCGCGCAAACCGAGAGGAGCCGCCGCTACTTCCGCATCTCCAGCGAGCGCATGCCGCTCGCCGTGATCCACGCGCTGGCGCTCGCCAAGCGCTCTGCGGCGCGCGTCAACAAGGCGCTCGGTCTGCTCGACGCGAAGAAAGCGGAAGCCATCGAGCGCGCCGCAGACGAGGTGCTGGCGGGCCGCCACGACGATGAGTTCCCGCTGGTGGTGTGGCAGACCGGATCGGGCACGCAGTCCAACATGAATGTCAACGAGGTGCTTGCCAACCGCGCCTCCGAACTGCTGGGTGGCGAGCGCGGGCAGAAGCGCCTGGTGCATCCCAACGACGAGGTCAACCTCGGCCAGTCGTCGAACGACGTGTTTCCCACCGCGATGTACGTCGCTGCCGCGCGGGCTGTCGAGCACGACCTGCTGCCGCGGCTCGCGCGCCTGGAGGCGACCCTGGCAGCCAAGGCCGAGGAGTTCGCCGCCATCGTCAAGATAGGCCGCACCCACCTGCAGGATGCCACGCCGCTTACGCTGGGCCAGGAGTTTTCCGGCTACGTCGAGCAGCTGGCGCACGCGGAAGCGGCAATCGAGTTGGCGTTGCCTGGGCTGTGCGAACTGGCGATCGGCGGCACTGCGGTCGGCACCGGCCTCAACACGCATCCCGAGTTCGGCGCGCGAGTGGCGCAAGACCTGTCGCAAGCCACGGGGTTGTCCTTCGAGTCCGCGCCCAACAAGTTCGCCGCGCTGGCCGGGCACGAGGCCCTCGTGTTCGCGCATGGCGCGCTGAAGACGCTCGCTGTGGCGCTGACCAAGATCGCCAACGATATCCGCTGGCTCGCCTCCGGTCCGCGCTCCGGGCTGGGCGAGTTGCGCATACCGGAGAACGAACCGGGCAGCTCGATCATGCCCGGCAAAGTCAACCCGACGCAGGCCGAGGCACTGACCATGCTGTGCGCGCAGGTGTTCGGCAACGACACGGCGATCGGCTTTGGCGCCGCCTCGGGCCATTTCGAGCTGAACGTCTACAAGCCAATGCTGATCCACAATTTTCTGCAGAGCGTGCGCCTGCTGGCGGACGGCTGCGCCTCGTTCGAGGAACACTGCGCGCGCGGCATCCAGGCTGACGAGGTGCGCATCCGCGACCTGCTAGAGCGCTCGCTGATGCTGGTCACCGCGCTGACGCCGCACATCGGTTACGACCGCGCCGCCGAGATCGCCAAGAAAGCGCACAAGCAAGGCAGTACCCTGAAAGAGGCAGCGCTGGCACTCGGCTACGTGAGTGCTGCCGACTTCGACCGCTGGGTTCGGCCCGAAGCAATGACCAAGCCCGCACAGTGAGCGGCCACCAGGCGCAGCGCCTGTATTAGACTGCGCGCCTCGTGTCGGTCGTCGTCCTCATCTCCGGCCGTGGCAGCAACATGCTGGCGATCCTCGAGGCCGGGATACCTGTCTCAGCGGTCATCAGCAACAAGGCGGATGCCGCGGGGCTCGCCCTGGCGGCGCGCCGCGGCGTGGCCACTGGCGTGGTCGAACACCGGTGCTTCGCCACGCGCGCAAGCTTCGACGCAGCACTCGCCGCCGAGATCGACCGGCATTTGCCCCGCCTGGTGGCACTGGCAGGTTTCATGCGTGTGCTGACGCCCGGCTTCGTGGCGCGTTACGCCGGACGGCTGGTCAACATCCATCCGTCGCTGCTGCCCGAGTTTCCCGGACTGGACACGCATGCGCGCGCGCTGGCCGCCGGCATCAAGCGCCACGGCTGCACCGTTCACTTCGTCGCGGCGGAGCTCGATCACGGTCCGATCATCGCGCAGGCGTCGGTGCCTGTGCTGCCGGGCGATACAGCGGATACACTGGCGGCGCGTGTGTTGCAGCAGGAGCATCAGCTGTATCCACGCGCCATCCGCTGGTTCCTCGACGGCGAGCTGGTCATCGAAGGGAACAAAGTGCGCGTTAAGGGTAACCATGCACAAATGGTCGTTAGCGATCGGGCTTAGCCTGTGCGTCGCGGTGCAAGCCGCGCCACCCGCGCGCGTCGAGATCGCCTATGAAGTGCTGTACAACGACGGAGTGATCGCCGACGTGACGCATCTGCTCGAGCACGATGGCGTGAATTACAGATTGACCGAGCGCTGGAAAGGCAGAGGCCTCTACGCGCTGGCCGGCGAAGCGCAGCGCTCGAGCCGCGGCACGATCGCCGCCGACGGGCTGCGCCCGCTCGAATACGAGGACCTGCGCAGCCGGCGCGAGCCGGCACGCGCGCGCTTTGCGTGGGAGGCGAAGATGCTGACGCTGCAGTTCCGCGACGGGCCGCAGTCCCGGCCTATGCCGGCGCATGCCCAGGACCGGCTCAGCTTCCTGTTCGCATTCGCTTTCCGCGCCCCGGGCAAGCTGCCGACCGAGTTCAGTGTGATCGACGGCAAGGGCGTGGCCGACTACGTGTTCGAAAACGCGGGCCGCGAGCGCATCCGGATTCCCGCGGGCGAGTTCGACGCCTTGCACCTGGTGAAGCGCGAGGAGAGCCCGGACGGCCGTAGCAGCGAGATCTGGGTCGACCCGGCGCGCTCCCATCTACCGCTGCGCGTGCTAGTGGTGCACAAGGACGGCACGCGCATCGATCAAGTCGCCGTGCGCGTCACTGTCCCGTGATCGTCTACCGCGCACAGTTGGCGCGCGCAGAGGCGCTGCTCGGCGAGCTGCTTTCGACGTCCGGGCCGGCCGACGCAGCGGTGTCGCGCTACTTCAGGGCGCACCGAAACCTCGGCCAGCAGGACCGCGCGTTCGTCGCGGAAACAGTCTATGCAGTGCTGCGCCGCCGGCGATCGCTGGAGGCCGCCGCGCAGTCCGCGGCGCCGCGCGACCTCGCCATCGCCGCGTTGGTGCGGGTTCGCGGGCTATCGGGGCGGGCGCTGGAGGGTGCTCTGCGCGAGGGGGAGGATATTCTGGTGTCGCGCGTTAAGGCGGCCAAGGCCGGAGACTTTCCACCTGCGGTGCGCGCAGACCTTCCCGACTGGCTGTGGCAGCGGCTGGAGGCGGTGCACGGCAAGGACGAGGCCCTGCGCGTGGCGCAGGGACTGCTCAATCCAGCGCCGCTCGACTTGCGAGTCAACCTTGCCAAGCTGAGCCGCGACGAGGCGTTCGAGCGGCTGCGGGCGAGTGGCATCGAAGGAGAGGCAACGCCATATTCACCCGCCGGCATTCGCCTGGCCGGCAAGCCGGTCATCAATCGGCACCCGCTGTTCACCAGCGGCGCAGTCGAGGTGCAGGACGAAGGCAGCCAGTTGCTCGCCTACCTGCTGGGGGCGCGCCGCGGCGAGATGGTCGCCGACTACTGTGCCGGGGCCGGCGGCAAGACCCTGGCTCTGGCAATGCTGATGCGCGGCACCGGGCGGATCTACGCCATGGACGTATCCGCCAAGCGCTTGGCAGAACTCGCGCCGCGCGCAGCGCGAGCCGGCGTGACCAGCGTGCACCCGCTGGTGCTCTCGGGAGAAGGCGATGCCCGCGCGAAGCGCCTGGCCGGCAAGATCGACCGCGTGCTGGTGGATGCGCCCTGCAGCGGTTTCGGCACGCTGCGCCGCAACCCGGACCTCAAATGGCGCCACGGGCCGCAAGCTATCGGGGAACTGGCGGCGAATCAGGCGCGCATCGTGGAGGCGGCTGCGCGCCTGGTAAAACCTGGCGGACGCCTGGTGTACGCGACATGCAGTATCCTGCCCGAGGAGAACGAATCCGTCGCCGATGATTTCGGCGCGGCGCACCCGGAGTTCGCACCGCTCTCCTGCCGCCAACTCCTCAGTGTGCAGCGCATCGATCTGGATTGCGGCGAGCGCCTGCGGCTATGGCCCCAACGCCACGGCTGCGACGGCTTTTTCGCAGCGGCCTACGAGCGGCGATAGACGTCAAATTCCCTTTCCCAACGGCAGGTTAGGCTGCCGGGGGGAAAATGCCTGACGAAATGAGGGATTTTCTCATTGCGCGGGGGGGCCAATCGCGTACAATCCTAGCCTGGGTTTGCACATAACTATCGGAAAGAACTAATGATTTTCTCCGGAATGCTCGATTTGCCCTGGTGGGGCCTGGTGCTCGTTGCGCTGGGATTCACGCACGTCACGATCGCGTCGGTGACCATCTTCCTGCACCGGCACCAGGCACATCGCGCCCTGGACCTGCACCCGATCGCGTCGCACTTCTTCCGGTTCTGGCTCTGGCTGACCACCGGCATGGTGACCAAGGAGTGGGCAGCGATCCATCGCAAGCACCACGCCAAGTGTGAAACGGCGGAGGACCCGCACAGCCCGCAGATCCTGGGCATCAAGCGCGTGCTGTGGGGTGGCGTGTTGCTGTACGTGAAAGAGTCGCACAAGGCCGAGACCATGGAGCGCTACGGCCACGGCACGCCGGACGACTGGGTCGAGCGCGTCGCCTACTCCCGCCACGCCATTCTCGGCCTTACTGTCATGGGTTTGGTCAACGTCTACCTGTTCGGCTTGGTGCCCGGGGTCCTGATCCTGCTAACACAGATCGTGTGGATCCCGTTCTGGGCGGCGGGCGTGATCAACGGCATCGGCCACTACTGGGGCTATCGCAGCTTCGACATTGACGATGCCAGCAAGAACATCGTTCCCTGGGGCATCCTGATCGGGGGCGAAGAGTTGCACAACAATCACCACGCCTATGCCACCTCCGCCAAACTGTCGGCCAAGTGGTACGAATTCGACATCGGCTGGATGTACATCCGCATCCTTGAGGCTCTGGGTCTGGCCACGGTGAAGAAAGTGGCGCCGACGCCGCGCTTCGAGCCGGCGAAAACCATGTGCGACTACGAGACATTGCACGCCGTGATCGCCAACCGCTACGACGTGCTGGCGCGCTATGCCAAGGCGGTGAAGCGTACGTGGCGCGACGAGGTGGAGCGGCTGCAGCACTGGTCGCCGCGCGATGCCGCGTTGCTCAAGTCCCTGAAGCGCGCGCTGGTGCGCATCGGCTACGGTTCGGAAGCCGACCGTGCGCGCGTTGCCGAGGCGCTGAAGCCCTCGAAGCCGCTGCAAGTTGCGGTGAGCATGCGCGAAGAGTTGATCGCCTTGTGGCAGCGCTCCAACGCCTCCAAGGAGCAGCTCCTGCGCCATTTGCAGGACTGGTGCCGCCGCGCCGAGTCGAGCGGCATAGTGCCGCTGGTGGATTTCTCCCGGCGCCTGCGCAGCTACGCCTGAGCTGGCAGCGGAAAGAAAAGGCCCGCTATGGCGGGCCTTTTCACTTGTGATGCAGCTACGCGCTACTTGAGCTTGGTTTCCTTGTAGAGCACGTGCTTGCGCGCTTTCGGATCGTATTTCTTGAGTTCGAGCTTGTCCGGCGTGGTGCGCTTGTTCTTGGTGGTGGTGTAGAAGTGGCCGGTGCCGGCACTGGACTCGAGCTTGATCTTCTCGCGCATGTTCAGCCTCGGTTTGCTTCAGCTTTGGCCTTGGCGCGGATTTCCACCAGCACGGCTTCGACTCCCAGCTTGTCGATCTTGCGCAGGCCGGCAGTGGACACGCGCAGCCGCACAAAGCGGTTCTGGCTCTCCACCCAGAAACGGCGATAGTGCAGGTTCGGCTGGAACAGGCGCTTGGTCTTGTTGTTGGCGTGGGAAACGAGGTTCCCCTTCATGGGCTTCTTGCCGGTGACCTGGCAGACACGGGACATGGCGGACTCCGGAATACGCGAAAGGCGCGGATTATAGCGATAAATCAGGGTCAGAGCCCGATTTTCCTTTCATAGCAGCCCCCGCTCGGCGAAGGACAGGGTCTGATTGCCGGCGACGATGAAGTGGTCAAGCACCTTGACGTCCACCAGCGCCAGCGCCTCCTTCAACTGGCGCGTCAGCATCTCGTCTGCCTGGCTCGGCTGGGCCACGCCCGACGGATGGTTGTGCGCAAAGATGACCGCGGCCGCGTTGGCGGCGAGCGCTGCCTTCACCACCTCACGCGGGTAGACGCTGGTTTGCGTAAGCGTGCCGCGGAACAGTTCGGCGTTGCTCAGCACGCGGTGCTGGGAATCGAGGAACAGCACCACGAACACTTCGTGGTCGCGAGCGGCCAGGGCGAGGCGTAGGTAGTCGCGTACCGCACCCGGGGTGGTGAGCAAGCTGCCCGCTTTCAACTCCTCGCGTAGCGAGCGCCGCGCGAGTTCGATGACCGCCGCAAGCTGCGCGGCCTTGGCAGTTCCCAGTCCGTCCACCTGCACCAGTTTGGACAGCTCGGCGGCAAGCAGCCCGGCGACACCGCCAAAGCGCGTGATCAGCTCGCGCGCCAGGTCCACCGCGCTCTTGCCACGGATCCCGGAACGCAGGCACACGGCGACCAGTTCTGCATCCGAAAGGCGCCCGGCGCCCTGCGCCAGCATCCGTTCGCGCGGCCGTTCCTGCAGTGGCCAGTCGGTGATCCTCAAAGCGCCCCCCCTCGAATTCCCCTAGAATCCCGCTTCCCTTAACGCGCCAGCCCGAAGCACGATGACCCTGAAGGGCAAGAGACTGTTGCTGGGCATCACCGGCGGAGTGGCCGCCTACAAAGCAGCCGCGCTCGCGCGCCTGCTGGTCAAGGCCGGCGCCGATGTGCGCGTGGCGATGACCGAAGCAGCGACCCGGTTCGTCACCCCGGTCACCTTGCAGGCGCTGACCGGCCAGACCGTGTGGACAGACTTGTGGGACCCGCGCGTGCCCGACAACATGGGGCATATCGAGTTGTCGCGAGACCGCGAGCTGATCGTAGTGGCACCTGCGAGCGGCGACTTCCTCGGCAAGCTGGCGGGCGGGTTGGCGGACGACCTGCTGTCCACGCTGTGCCTCGCTCGACGCTGTCCCGTGATGGCGGCGCCGGCGATGAACGTCGAGATGTGGGAAAACCCGGCGATGCAGCGCAACCTGCATACGCTGCGCGGCGACGGCGTGTGCCTCGCGGGACCAGCAGCAGGCGACCAGGCGTGCGGCGAGGTTGGTATGGGCCGCATGCTCGAGCCCGAGGAGATCGTCGAGGAGATCGAGGCTTTCTTCCAACCCAAGCTGCTCGTCGGCATGCGTGTGCTGGTGACAGCCGGGCCGACGGAAGAACCGATCGACCCGGTGCGCTCGATCACCAACGCCAGTTCCGGCAGGATGGGCTACGCGGTGGCGCGTGCCGCGCGCGAAGCAGGGGCCAAGGTGACGCTGGTCAGTGGCCCAGTGTCACTGCCTGCACCCGCCGGCGTGGAGCGCATCGGCGTGCGCAGTGCCGAACAGATGCTCGAGGCGGTGAAGAAGTCCGCTGGCGCGAGCGACGTGTTCATCGCGGTGGCGGCGGTCGCCGACTATAGGGTAAAGAACCGTGCCGCGCAGAAGATCAAGAAGGGCGCGGGCAGCATGACCCTGGAGCTCGCCGAAAATCCCGACATCCTTGCCTACGTGGCGGCGATGAAGAATCCGCCCTTTTGCGTCGGCTTCGCCGCCGAGAGCGAAAAGCTGGCGGAGAACGCCCGCGCCAAGCGCGCGAAGAAGCGGATCCCGCTGATGGCGGCCAATCTGGCGCAGCGCGCGCTGGGGGCGGACGACAACGAGATTACCCTGTTCGACGACGCCGGGGAGCATCCCCTGGGCCGTGGGCCCAAGCTGGAACTCGCGCGCAAACTGGTGGCGCACATCGCCGGCATGCTCACGGGAGAGAAAAGGGCGCGTGCGAAAGCTTGAAGTACGGGTCCTCGATCCGAGGATCCGCGAAAATCTCCCTCAATACGCCACGCCGGGCGCCGCCGGGCTCGACCTGCGCGCCTGCATTGATGCGCCCATGGCGCTGCACCCGGGCGACAGCCATCTGGTGCCCTCCGGCATCGCCATTCACCTTGGCGACGCAGGTCTCGCCGCGATCGTGCTGCCGCGCTCGGGCCTGGGCGCCAAGCATGGCATCGTGCTTGGCAACCTGGTCGGTTTGATCGATGCAGACTACCAGGGGCAGATCTTTGTTTCGGTCTGGAACCGCGGCAGAAGCGAATTCACCATCCAGCCGCTCGAGCGCATCGCGCAGCTGGTGGTGGTGCCGGTGGTGCAGGTGGAGTTCGAGGTGGTGGAGCAGTTCGCCGCCAGCTCGCGCGGCGCCGGCGGCTTCGGCTCCACCGGGAAAGCGTAGTGTGGGCCTGGGCCCACCCTACGCCAGCGAGTCAGCCCAGATCGTCCTGGCCCAGTTCCAGGCGTAGGTAGCTTCCGGCTCGCTGCGCGCGGCCGACACGCCGCCCGCGCCCTTCACAGGGATCAGCGTGCCCTGGCCGGAGTCCCACTGGTGCACGGAGGACACGCGGATCGCTTCCTTCTCCGAGACGAAGCTGTAGCAGGTATTGATGATCTGCAGCTGGCTGGGGGCGCGCCCGTTGAGCAGCTCGACCACGGCCGCGGCGGCGATCTTGGCGTGGTTGTTCGCCATGCTCGCCGATTTCGGCATGCCGGGCGCCGACAGCGTCGCATCGCCGAGCACGTGCACGCCCTTGACAGCCTTCGATTCCATGGTGCGCCAGTCCACGTCGCACCAGCGGTTGTTGTGGGTGATCAGCCCGGCCTTGACGGCGATGTCACCCGCGCGGTGCGGCGGCACGACATTCAGTACGTCCGCCTTCACGTCCTCGACCTCGAGCTTCACCGTCATGGTATTCGCGTCCACGCCGATGACCTTCGCATTGCCGCGGTACTCGAGGATGCCGGCGTACAAGTCCTTCCAGGCGGCCTTGAACAATCCGCCCTTCGAGGTGACGTCCGGGTTGGCGTCGAGCACCAGCACCTTGGAACGTGGCTTGGCCGCCTTGAAGTAGGCCGCAACCATGCTTGCGCGCTCGTAAGGCCCGGGCGGGCAGCGGTAGGGCGCCACCGGGATCGACAGCACGTACACGCCACCGTCGCGCATGGCTTCGAGCTGGCGGCGCAGCGCGACCGTCTGCTCGCCCGCTTTCCATGCATGCAGCACGCGGCCGCTGGCCATTGCCGCTTCGTATCCCTGCACGTCGCCGAATGTGAAGTCGATTCCCGGCGAGAGGATGAGGCGCTCATAGCCGATGTCGCCGCCGCGCGCCAGCCTGACCACCTTCCTGGCCGGGTCCACGGCGATCGCCTCGTCGCGCACGATCTGCACGCCGTGCCTGCGCAGCCCGTCATAGCCGTGGCGGATCTCCTGCATCGTGGCATAGCCTGCGAGCACCAGATTGGAAATCGGGCAGGACGTGATGCCATCGTCGCGCTCCACCAGCACGACATCGATCGCCGGATCCCACAGGCGGATGTATTTCGCCGCGGTGGCGCCGCCGAAACCGGCGCCGATCACCACCACGCGCGCTTTTGATGGCGTGGTCGCGCAGCCAGCGAGAGAAACTGCAGCGGCCAGCTTGAGGAATTCTCTGCGTTTCATGGCCGTCCTCCCTAGCGCTTCTGCGACGCGAACCAGGCCGCCATCGCGTCGATCTGTGCGTCGCTGTATCCCTTGGCGATCTGATGCATCACCGTCGCCGGGCGTTTACCGTCGCGGAACGCCCTCATTTGCGTCGCGATGTGGTCGCGTGGCAGGCCGGCAAGGGGGATTACGTCCTTGGTGACCGCGCGGCCGTCGGTGCCGTGGCAGATGGCGCAGGCCGCGGCCAGGTTGCGCGGCGCACTGTCTTGCGCCGCTGCAGCGAATGACGCGGCGGCTAGCGCCGCCAGCAGGGCAATTCTCATGGCGTTCCTCCTCGTTGCCGATTCAGGCGACCGGCTCGGCGGCGGCCGGCGGGGAGGCCGCCGCCGGCTGTTCGAACTGCAGCACGATCTTGTCGGCGTCGTCCACGTCCACCGTGACCTTGCCGCCGTGGGCCAGCCTGCCGAACAGCAGTTCGTCGGCCAGCGCGCGCCGGATCGTGTCCTGGATCAAGCGCGCCATCGGCCGCGCTCCCATCAAGGGGTCGAAGCCCTTTTTCGCCAGGTGCTGCTTCAGCTTTTGCGTGAACTGCGGCTCGACCTTCTTCTCCTGCAACTGCTCTTCCAGCTGCATGAGGAACTTGTCCACCACGCGCAGGATGATGTCGTGGTCGAGGGCGCGGAACGAGATGGTCGCGTCGAGCCGGTTGCGGAATTCTGGCGTGAACATGCGCTTGATGGCTTCCATCTCGTCGCCGGCCTGCTTGGTCTGCGTGAACCCCATCGACTCCCGGGCCAGCGACTCGGCGCCGGCGTTGGTGGTCATCACGATCACCACGTTGCGGAAGTCCGCTTTCCTGCCGTTGTTGTCGGTGAGCGTGCCGTGGTCCATCACCTGCAGCAGGATGTTGAAGATGTCCGGGTGCGCCTTCTCGATCTCGTCGAGCAGCAGCACCGAGTAGGGCTTCTTGGTGATGGCCTCCGTCAGCAGTCCGCCCTGGTCGAAGCCGACGTAACCCGGCGGCGCGCCGATCAGGCGGCTCACCGCGTGGCGCTCCATGTACTCCGACATGTCGAAGCGGATCAGCTCGATGCCCATGCAGTAGGCGAGCTGGCGCGCGACTTCGGTCTTGCCGACGCCAGTGGGGCCGCTGAACAGGAAATTGCCGATCGGCTTCTGCGGGTCGCCCAGGCCCGAGCGCGCCATCTTGATTGCCGCGGTGAGCGCGCCGATCGCCTGGTCCTGACCGAAAACCACCGCCTTCAGGTCGCGATCCAGGTTGGCGAGCGCGCCGCGGTCGTCGTTGGACACGCTGCGCGGCGGGATACGCGCGATTTTGGCGATGATTTCCTCGATCTCGGTCTTGCCGATGACCTTCTTCTGCTTGTTCTTGGGAGCGATCCGCTGCGCCGCGCCGGCCTCGTCGATCACGTCGATCGCCTTGTCGGGCAGGTGGCGGTCGTTGATGTAGCGCGCCGAGAGCTCGGCCGCCGAGCTGAGGGCGTTGGCAGTGTACTTGACGCTGTGGTGCGCCTCGAAGCGCGTCTTCAGGCCTTTCAGGATCTCGACCGTCTCGTCCACCGAGGGCTCGACCACGTCGATCTTCTGGAAGCGGCGCGACAGCGCGTGATCTTTCTCGAACACGCCGCGGAACTCGTTGTAGGTGGTGGCGCCGATGCATTTCAGCTGTCCGTTGGAGAGCACGGGCTTGAGCAGGTTGGAGGCGTCCAGCGTGCCGCCGGAGGCGGCACCGGCACCGATGACGGTGTGTATTTCGTCGATGAACAGGATCGCGTTCGGGTTGTCGACCAGCTGCTTGAGCACCGCCTTCAGGCGCTGCTCGAAGTCGCCGCGGTACTTGGTGCCGGCGAGCAGGGCTCCCATGTCGAGCGCGTACACCGTGCACTTGCCGAGCAGCTCCGGCACGTTCGATTCGACGATGCGGCGCGCGAGGCCCTCGGCGATGGCGGTTTTGCCCACGCCGGCTTCGCCCACCAGCAGGGGATTGTTCTTGCGCCGGCGGCACAGCGTCTGGATGACGCGCTCGAGTTCGCGCTCGCGGCCGATCAGCGGGTCGATCTTGCCGGCCAGCGCCAGCGAATTCAGGTTCTGCGTGTAGTTGTCGAGCGGACTGTTGGAAGGCTCGGCCTGCGCCTCCTCGCCGGCTTCCTGCTCGCCCTTGCCCTGGTGCGGCTGCGACGTCTTGGTAATGCCGTGCGAGATGAAGTTGACGACGTCCAGGCGCGTCACCCCCTGCTGCTGCAGGAAGTACACCGCGTGCGAGTCTTTCTCGCCGAAAATCGCCACCAGCACGTTGGCGCCCGTGACTTCCTTCTTGCCCGAGGACTGCACGTGCAGGATGGCGCGCTGGATCACGCGCTGGAAGCCCAGCGTCGGCTGCGTGTCGACTTCGCGCTCGGCAGCGATGCGCGGCGTCTGCTCCGCCACGTGCTGGGTAAGGTTTTTGCGCAGATCGTCGAGATTGGCGCCGCAGGCGCGCAGCACCTCGGCCGCGGTCGGGTTGTCGAGCAGCGCAAGCAGCAGGTGCTCGACGGTAATGAACTCGTGCCGCTTCTGGCGTGCTTCGACGAACGCCATGTGCAGGCTGACTTCGAGTTCTTGAGCGATCATCCTACGTTTCCTCCATCACGCACTGCAACGGGTGCTGGTGCCGCCGCGCATACGCGGCTACCTGCTGCACCTTGGTGGTGGCGATGTCCCGCGGATAGACACCGCAGACGCCGATGCCTTCCCGGTGCACCTTCAGCATCACCTGCGTCGCGCGCTCGCGCGGCATGCCGAAGAACTTCTGCAGCACCAACACGACGAACTCCATTGGCGTGAAATCGTCGTTCAGCAGCATGACCTTGAACATCGCCGGAGGCGTCAGCTTGCTCCGCTGGGCCTCGAGCAGAGAATCGTCCTTGAACTGCGCCATGCCGCCTAATTTTCGCCGTAGAACTCTACCCGTTCGGACATGCCTTTCCGTTCCCGGTTCCGCGCCACCTGCCTGCGTGAGGCTCAGGGCCGACATCGCCCGCTCGCAGCTATCCTAATCAATGTGTTCCGGCAGCGCAACGCGCCTTGCGGGGGGTCTTGACAGGGGGTGCGGCAGGCGCGTAAAAGCCGCCAAGAACCCAAGAAAGGGATGGGGCGATGGCGACAGGCACCGTGAAGTGGTTCAACGACGCGAAAGGCTACGGCTTCGTCACGCCGGATGACGGCAGCGAAGACCTGTTCGCGCACTTTTCCGCGATCCAGATGGCGGGCTTCAAGACTCTCAAGGAGGGCATGAAGGTCAGTTTCGACGTGGTGCAGGGGCCGAAAGGCAAGCAGGCCTCGAACATCAACAAGGTCTGACGCTCCCCGACAACAGAATAGCCGCCCGCGTGCGGCTTTTTCTTTTGCGGCAGCGGCCTACATCCTCTCGATCATCGCCTGGCCGAAGCCAGAGCAGGACACCTGCTTGGCACCCTGCATCAGGCGCGCGAAGTCATAGGTCACCACCTTGTCGCCGATCGCCTGCTGGATCGAATTCACGATCACGTCGGCGGCCTCGAACCAGCCCATGTGCCGCAGCATCATCTCGGCCGAAAGGATTTCGGAGCCCGGGTTGACATAGTCCTTGCCGGCGTATTTGGGCGCCGTGCCGTGGGTGGCCTCGAACATCGCCACCGAGTCCGACATATTGGCGCCCGGCGCGATGCCGATGCCGCCGACCTGCGCCGCCAGTGCGTCCGAGATGTAGTCGCCGTTCAGGTTCAGCGTGGCGATCACATCGTACTCCGCGGGGCGCAGGAGGATCTGCTGCAGGAAGGCGTCGGTGATCACGTCCTTGACCACGATCTCCCGGCCGCTCTTCGGATTCCTGTAGCTGCACCAGGGGCCGCCGTCGACCAGCTTGCCGCCGAACTCCTTCTGCAGCAATGCGTAGCCCCAGTCGCGGAAGCCGCCCTCGGTGAACTTCTGGATATTGCCCTTGTGCACCAGCGTCACCGACTTGCGGTCGTTGTCGATGGCGTACTGGAAGGCCTTGCGGATCAGCCGCTCCGAGCCCTGGATGGAGACCGGCTTGATGCCGATCGCTGAACTGTCCGGGAAGCGGATCTTCTTTACCTTCATCTCGTCGATGAGGAACTTGATCAGCTTTTGCGCCTCGGGGGTCTTGGCGGCCCATTCGATGCCGGCGTAGATGTCCTCCGAATTCTCGCGGAAGATCACCATGTCGGTCTTCTCCGGCTCCTTTACCGGCGAGGGCACGCCCTTGAACCAGCGTACCGGGCGCAGGCAGACGTACAGGTCCAGCTCCTGGCGCATCGCCACGTTGATGGAGCGGATGCCGCCCCCCACGGGCGTGGTCAGGGGGCCCTTGATCGACACCACGTACTCCTTGGCGGCGGCGAGCGTCTCCTCGGGCAGCCACACATTCTCGCCGTACACCTTGCACGACTTCTCGCCGGCGAAGATCTCCATCCACACGATCCTTTTCTTGCCGCCGTAGGCCTTCGTCACGGCGGCGTCCACCACCTTGATCATCACCGGAGTGATGTCGATGCCTGTGCCGTCGCCCTCGATGTAGGGGATGACCGGATTGTCCGGCACGGCAAGGGAAAAGTCCTTGTTGACCTTGATTCTCTCGCCGCCGGTGGGGACCTTGATGTGCTTGTACGCCATGGAGACTCCTGCGCGAACGCGCCGGAAAACGCGGATTATAAGAGCTTGAGGTCGAAAACCCGTTCCACCATCCATGCCGCCGCGACCAGGGCGATGGCGGCCGAGCCGCCAGCGAACACCAGCCGGCGGTAGAGCCAGTGGCGCCGCGCGAGGAACGCGGCCGGCAGGAACAGGCATACCACGGCCAGCTGGCCGGCTTCGACGCCGAGGTTGAAACCGACCAGGGAGACCAGCAGCGCGTCGCGCGGCAGGCCGAGATCGGCGAGCACGCTGGCGAAGCCGAATCCGTGCATCAGCCCGAAGCCGAACGCCACGGCCCAGCGCCTGGCCAGCACCACCGGCTTGAGATTGTTCAGCGCGGCAAGCACCACCGACAGCGCGATCACCGACTCGACCAGCCGCGAGGGCAGCGCGACCAGGCCGAGCGCCGCCGCCGACAGCGTGATGGAGTGCGCCACGGTGAAGGCAGTGACGATCTTGAAAACCTCCCAGAACACAGGAGCGAAGCGCGGCGCCGGCTCCCAGCCGCGTCCACCGAAAACCAGCACCGCCGGCAGCAACAGCGAGACTAGGAACAGCACGTGGTCGATGCCGATCCAGATGTGCCAGACGCCTTCGCGCGCATAGTCGAAGAATTGGCGTAGGCGCGACGCCTCGCCGAGCGCCACCTCCAGGCGCGGCCGATCCGGCCCGAGCACCCCGCTGGCCGTTGCCGTGCCGTGCTGCACGCGGACCAGTCCGCGGTGCGTGGGGTCGAGGTCGGCGAAAAGACTGTAGGCGATCTCGAGCGTGCGCAGCGGCGGTGCAATGCAATTGGCGTCGAAGCGCAGTACGGCGTAGGCGCCGTCGCTGTGTTCGTCGACCAGGTGCTCGCGCACCTTGGGCCGGCACGGGCGGCCGTCGGCGCGCAGGGCCAATCGGGCGAAGGCGTAGGCGGCAACGTCGGCGTGGCGAGCGCGAAGCTCGCCCCAAGTGATCACGCCGTCGCCGTCGGCGTCCAGTCCGATGGCGTACTCTAGATCGCGCAAGGCGATGTCCCATTGGCCGTGCAGCGCGCCGCCGTCGGCGTAAAGCGTCAGATAGCTGTCGCTGGGCTTGTGCGCCAGGGCAGGGGCCCAGGCGAACAACAGCGCGACGACCAGTGCCAGCCTCATCGCAGATCGGCCGCCAGGCTCCGCATGCGCGGGTGCTCGAATCCCGTGCGGACCAGCCACTCCAGCACCGGCGCCGCCGCAACCGGATTGCGCGCGGCACGAGCGGCCTCCAGCAGGATCAGGGCGTCGCGCGGCTCGCGCTGGGAATCCCAGTTCTCGGCGGCCGCGGCGAGCGCGGCAGGGGCGTCCGCGCGCAGTTCGAGCAGGTAGCGCGCTTCCTCCGCCAGGTGCAGACGCTCGCCGCGCGCCGCGGCCGCGGCGAAGCGCTCGCCAAGCGACTGTGCGCGGCGCGCTGCGCCGGGCAGCCCGAGATCGCGCTCGGCCAGCGCGAGTCGCAAGAGCAGCGTGTCCGAGCGCGAGTGCTCTTGCAGCAAGTCGATGACCTCGCGCTGGCGCCGCTGCTCCAGCAGGAAGTCCGCGTAAGCGGCGAGCAGGAAGTTGTCGGTCAGGCCGGCAGCCAGGGCATCGCGGAAATGGCGCTCGGCGGCGGCCGCGTCGCCCAGCCGCCAGGCAATTTCCGCGAGGCGTGTCAGAATCCAGAGGCGCTGCCCGGCGCCGGCGTCCGGCGCCCTGTGCAGAGCGCCAAGCAGCCTGGCATAGGCGCTGCGCGCCTTACCCGTGGTCGCTTCGACATAAGCGCGGCAACCCGTCGCCTGCAGTTCATCGACCAGCGCCGCCAGTGCCGCGCACTCCCGCGCCGCGGCCGCGTAGTCCGCGCGCACCATGAAAATCGCTGCGCGCCATGCGCGTGCCTCCGCGTTCTGGGGATCACGCTGCGCGGCGAGCGCCAGGTCGGCGAGCGCGCCCTCGAAATCGTGGCGGTACTGGCGCAGCAGGGCCCGCAATATCAGTATTACTGCGGAGGCGCGATCGTTTCCGGCCCACGGCGCGAGCGCCGCCTGGGCATAGCCCACGTATCTCGGATCGCCTTCGGCCATCGCCAGTTCGAAGTAACGACGCGCGAGCGGCACGACGGCGCTCGGGTCCGCGGGCGCGGCGGCAGCGGCAGCACGCAACTCGCGCAGCTGCGCCGCGGCCGGGTCCCGCGGCCGCAGCGGAAGGCGCTCGAGTACCTCGCGCTCATCCGCCGGCACGCGGGGCGCGGCGAGGGCAGGTAAGGCCGGCAGCCAAAGCAATGCGGCAAGGATCAGTCTGGACACGGTATTTAGGTATGAAAAGATAATAATATCAGATATTTACATGAGTTTCCCCGAACTTGTCTAAAATGCGCGCCGTGGGAAGGATCCACAGGGAGGCAAGCGAGGCAGCACGGCCGGTCAACCGCGACGCGACTGCAACGTTATTGCTGGCGGGGGCGCGGCGGATTCGTCGCGCCTACCCGCTTGGACACATACAAACTAGGAGAAACAGATGAACAAGCTTCTGACCGTGATCGCCGCCGCCATGTTCGCGGCCGTTAGCGCCTCAGCCTTCGCCGCGTCGCATGCGGGCGCGCCGGGCAAGGACGACAAGAAGATGGAGAAGAAAGCCGAGAAAAAGGCTGCGCCGAAAAAGGCCGAGAAAAAGGCCGAAAAGAAGATGGACAAGAAGGACGACAAGAAGGACGACAAGAAGATGGACAAGAAGGCCGCCGACAAGAAGTAAGTCGCCGCCTCGCAAATAAAAGGCAGGGATCGCTCCCTGCCTTTTTTTATTTGTGCACCGCTTTCTCCGCATCCTGGCGTTTGCCGCGGCGTTCTGCGCGGCGCCTGCGCCCGCGCAGCAGCCCCCGCCGCGCATGGTCGAGCTCGGCGCCGGCATGCACGTGATCCGCGCCGAGGTCGCCGACGGATTTGCCTCGCGCATGCAGGGCCTGATGCAGCGCACGTCGCTGCCGCCGAACGGCGGCATGCTATTCGTGTTCGATGAGGACGCTATTCACTGCATGTGGATGAAGAACACGCTGATTCCGTTGTCGGTCGCGTTCGTCGACGCGCGCGGCGCGATCATCAACATCGCCGACATGCAGCCGCACAGCGAGGAGTCGCACTGTGCGTCGCACCCCGCGCGCTACGCACTCGAGATGACGCAGGGCTGGTTCGCGCAGCGCGGCATCCGCGCCGGCGCCAGCCTGCGCGGCCTGGAAAAGCTGGCGCCGCCGCGCTAGCGGCCTACAGCCCGCCGTTCTGCTGCGCCACCATGCAGTACAGCATGGGGATCGACAGCATGGTGTTGAAGCGCGAGGTGAGCATCGCCATGCGCGCAGCGGCCGCTTTCTCTTCCGGGGTCACCTGCACGATGCCAAGCGCTTTCTTCTGGTTCGGCCAGATGATGAACCACACGTTGAACGCCATGATCAGGCCGAGCCACATGCCGACGCCGATGGCTTGGTTCGGCGCCTGCAGGCTGAGCGCGCTGACCAGATAGCCCTTGTACATGCCGGCCAGCAGCAGCCCGGTCACCACGGTGGCGAGCGCTGCCCAGCGGAACCAGAACAGGGCGGCGGGCGCGATCACCTTGCCGATCGCGGGTTTCTGCTCGTCCGGGATCTTCGGCATCGAGGGGATCTGCACGAAATTGAAGTACCACAACAGGCCGATCCACATCACGGCCGAGAGCACGTGCAGCCAGCGCATGAAAAACAGCCAGTAACCGTGCTCGCCCATTCTGCCGAAAGTGCCGGCGATCGCGAGCATGATGGCAACGAGAACGACGCCGGCGGTGACCGTGCGGCCGAGGGACTGGAAGATGGCGCCCATGATGTCTCCTTTCGTTTTTCCTTATGGAGGACGAAAAAAGTCTAGCACAGGCCTGCGACGAGCAGTCCCCACGACGTCTGCAGGGTTTTCAGCAGCGCCTGCCGCGCCAGGCAACGGCTGTGTGCAGACGAGCCACGCGCATCTGGCCAGCGTGTTTCCAGCTATGCTCGCAATGTGCTGAAGCTCGCCGCCAATCTTTCCCTGTTGTTCCCGGAGTTGCCGTTCCTGGATCGCTTCGCGGCGGCGGCGAAAGCGGGTTTCCGCTACGTCGAATACCAGTTCCCCTACCCGTTCGGCAGCGCGCAGCGGGTCGCGGAGCGCGCGCGGGCCGCGAACGTCGAAGTCGTGCTGCACAACCTCCCGGGCGGCGATGCCGCCAAGGGCGACCGCGGCATCGGCTGCCAGCCGGAGCGCATCGGCGAATTCCGCGAAGGCGTCGACCGCGCGATCGCGTATGCGCAAGCGGTCGGCTGCCCGCGCATGAACTGCCTCGCGGGCATAGCACCCGCCGGAGTGCCGCGCGACAAGCTGCAGCAGACCCTGATCGAAAACCTGCGCTACGCGGCCGGCAAGCTGAAGCCCGCCGGTCTGACGCTGCTCACCGAGCCGGCCAATCCGCGCACCATCCCCGGTTTTTTCCTCAACACGTCCAGGCATGGCATCGAAGTGATCGACGCCGTCGGCGCCGACAACCTCGAACTGCAATACGACATCTTCCACATGCAGATCGTGGAGGGCGACCTGGCGAAGACCATCGAGCGGCTGCTGCCGCGCATCGGCCACATGCAGCTCGCCGACGTGCCGGACCGGCACGAACCGGGCAGCGGCGAAATCAATTTCGACTTCCTGCTGCCGCACATCGACCGCCTGGGCTACCAGGGCTGGATGGGCTGCGAATACATCCCGCAGGGCGACACGGTGGGGGGGCTGGCGTGGGCGAAGCGCTACCTCTAGCGAGGGCGGACGCCGCGCGCCAGGCCGCCGTGGCGCGCGCGCTGCGCGAGTTCCTGCCCGCGCGTGCCGTGCTGTGGCAGGAGGAGGATACGCGGCCCTACGAGTGCGACGGGCTTACCGCCTATCGCAACCTGCCCATGGTGGTCGCGCTTCCCGAAACGACCGAGCAAGTGCAGCGCATCCTGCAGGCCTGCCATGTGCTCGGCGCGCCGGTGGTACCGCGTGGCGCCGGCACCGGCCTTTCGGGCGGCGCGCTGCCGCCCGGGGACGGTGTCCTGCTGGTGATGGCGAAGTTCATGCGCGTGCTGCGTCTTGATCCGCTGGCGCGCATCGCGGTGGTGCAGCCTGGTGTGAGGAATGCCGCCATCTCCGACGTGGCGGCGCCGTTCGGCCTGTACTACGCACCCGATCCCTCCAGCCAGATCGCCTGCACCATCGGCGGCAACGTCGCCGAGAATTCCGGCGGGGTGCATTGCCTCAAGTACGGCCTCACGGTGCACAACGTGCTGCGCGTGCGCGGGTTTGCGATGGACGGCGAGCCGGTGGATTTCGGCAGCGAGGCGCTGGATGCGCCCGGCCTGGACCTGC
>Ga0247727_10002565_pt1 | contig 41322 bp, 60 predicted proteins | sample WisWelCaveWW1625_FD_202498 | JGI IMG/M metagenome (GOLD analysis project Ga0247727, IMG submission 202498) | Biofilm microbial communities from Wishing Well Cave, Virginia, United States - WW16-25 | ecosystem: Environmental > Aquatic > Deep subsurface > Groundwater > Cave microbial mat | place...
AAAGCACCGTAAACACTCTAATATCGTCCGCACAACTTTAACGATTGCCATTATTTAACCTCCTCAATACTAATCGGAATAACCCCTTCACGCAAATCAGCGATAGATGAAAATGCCGCTTTCGATAAATCCACAACACGACCTTCGCGGTACCATCTTTTTGCCGGTCCTCGATCCGAAACGCGCACCACAACCGACTTCCCATTGCGCGTATTCGTAACTTTGATCCTCGTTTGAAAGCGATAATCCCATGATGCAGCGGTAAACTTGTTATCATCTAACGCCTCCCCGTTTGCCATAATCCCGGAAGATCCTTCCTTCCGACAAGATTCCACCGAATACCACGACGCTGTCAACTGCTCCCCGTGGCATAAGGATAAAACAACGCTGTAAAATAATAGTGTCAAAACCACGACCGCTGGAATAAAAACTCTATAATCAGGTAACATGTCTTTTCTCCTCATTATCTTTTTATCATACCTTAACGGATATGTCAAGAGGTATACTTATCTTTTTCTTTGCCTGCGCTTTCAAAATTTTCACCTCACACCGACGCAGAAACTCATCCACCGTCAACATCCCGTCATCCTCCTGTTCCTCCGCAACAGGAAAATTTTCCTCCACAACAGAGAGAGAAAAGATTTCACATAATTTAACAACATCAAGACCATGTGAGAACTGAGCGCTCATGTTTCCACCTCCCGTAAAGGAACAGACAACACATCCGGATCTTTAATCAGCGCGATAAGCGGCTTTTGTTTGACCGATTCCAGCGCTATCCGCAAATACTTCCGGTCAAAACACCGCAACGATTCTCTGACTGTTACCGGACCATAATCGGAATCCATGACAGAACGCCGGACGTACATATCCACCTTTGGTTCGACCCACCCTTCCCATATAATCAGGTCCTTAATGTCATAGAACCGCAACCCCATCGGAATCTTCTTCCGTTTAGGAAGGCATCGGATAAGGTACGTTTCCGGATACTGCGCCCACGGATGAACATTTACAGAAGTAAAAGTCATCCGGCAAGCGTAAGGAAAACCAAACTCCGCCATCGCACATAAGGTATACCGCTTCCCCGGGACCAACCATTTTAACTTAGAATAATCGTGCATCATCAACTCCTTTCTTAGTAACCTGCCAATGTTTAAGAGACAGTATCCACTTCGGTTCACCTTTCATGACCATCTGAAACCCCTTTTCTTTGAGCGTTTTGACATCCGTCTTGTATATTGCAGTTTTCGTCTCATAAACGATTGTGTGCACGCCAAGAGGAAGTAGGTCAAAACGGACACTCCAAGCGCCTTCTTTCCCGAAATTCCGCAGCTTGGAGCCATCTTTCTCATATTTATGCAGGACACCGTCTTTGATTGAATATTTCATAACAATTCACTCGCTTTCAGCCTTTTCGCACTCGCCGGGAGGTTCTTAATTGCCTTATAAACCCTCTCTCGGACAATAGCGTCCAGCCGCTCGATAAACTCCTTACTACATTGTTTATCGTACTCTTTAATGACTGCCTTAACCCGTTTGACGTTCAACAACACTTTCCACCTCCTATTTTAACTTTGCTTTTAACTCTTTGATCTTCGCTTTGTGCTCCTCGATCTGCCGGAGCGTTTCCTCATCCCTCTGGCGCAACTCAACAAATACGCCATTGACAAGGATCCTTACCGGTCTATGCTTAACGATCTTCGAATACTGAGCGCCGGACAAATACCGGACAACTGTCGGGATCTTACAATCCTTCAACCCTCTTAACTTCCTCTTCTTCCCCCCCCCTATCGCTTCTAAAGTCATACAAACTCCTTTCTGTTAAACATCATATTTCCGTAAAAACTCCAGATACTCTTCCCTGTTTACATCGGACAATGCCTTTTCGTAATTCTCCAGCGACATCCAGCCAGGCTTAAAGATCCCGGCATAAAACGACATAAACTCGTTCACATGCTTCTTCACATCCTGGTCATTATCCCCGCAGATCAACTGCTTCACATCCAGCCTCCCGGAATACGTCTCACCGTCCTCGAAGTACACAACAAAATCATGCTTATCGTACCCCTGATTCATTCCGGGGTACGTGCTATTATCCCGCGCTAACCCATACTTGGCTAATTCCCAAGAAGAGTACATGTGCGGCTTTCCGCATAACTTCGTTAGCCCCTCTGCCCGGGTTATCACAATTTTTGAAACTCCAACCTTTTTGACTGTCTCTAACATTAAACCCTCCTTTTCTTGCGGCTCGCGACCGCTTTGATTGCCTCTAACCATCCAGCAAGATCCCCCGCCCAATACTTAAACGAGGTCACATCCTGCCGCCTTTTAAAACAGTCCCAACAAACAACCAGCCCAACAGCCTTCGGGCGCGCGCACCCAAGACAAGTATCCATGCCCCGGGCGCGGCGTTCCAACTCTGGTTCCACCATCATTTCGTTTTCCATCTTTCTCACCTCCTTTCTCATGCAATATGAATATATAATATCCACATGAGAAAGTCAAGAAAAATCTTTACCCTCACAAAAAGCCGATTCTCCGTCGAGCTCTTTGCCGGCAAGATTGTCATGCAGACTATACGTGGATTAAATCAAGAGGAAAATGAACAGCAGAATAGGGGAGAGAATCAGCCAAAACCAGCATAAAAATTTCTCGCCATCATTTAAAATAATGTTATGGCGCCGCGCCTTCCAGAACTTCTTCATCATCAACCACCCGGATATTTTCTTCTAAACGAATCTTTTTATCCGAGGGCTCTTCAACGGCGCGGATTTCTTCGTTCTCGATTTCCTGTTTCTTTTCGCCTATATACAACATGATCGCCTTCGCGTCTTTACTCAAACCCCGCTGCGGCTCGTACCCTAACACATAACTCTTTCCGGCAGCGTAAATATCCTTTAAATACTTTGCCAGTACCTCCGCTTTTCCCTCATCACTCAACGATCCAAAAGGCACTTTCTTCCTGTCATGGGTCACAATCATATTAGGGTCATCGTTTAACATCGTAAAAAGCACATCCGTTTTGTTTCCGATATACTTCTGGAACTCAAGATATTTACCCGGGGTCAACCGCACTTTCTCCGGACCAAGATCAATCGTCGTCTGCGCCACGCGCGGGAAATGGACCCGCTCCCCGCTATTCTCCCATATATCCAGCACCATCTTCGACACCGGGTCCGGTTTATACTTTGTCACAAACGCGGGGTTTAAAAACACGTTAAAAGGATTATTCGTCCCGAACTGGTACATCGACCGCTCTTTTCCAAGCGGTGTCACATTCACGGGCAATGTTCCTGATAAGATGGGGACGCGTAACGCCGCCTTGTTATACATTTCTTTCCAATAATTAGGGTCTTTCGTATGCCGGGACGTGTTATCTAAGACCTGCCGGACCTGATTAAGAAGTGTCGGGATGAAACTTGCAGGGAGCTCCTTCCCAACTTCACCCACACCGGCAAAGAGGTCCTGTTTCCGCATAAGCGTTTCAATCCCGCGAAAGAGAGGCTGTTCCTGTATAGTCTCACCGGCAACCAATAGTTTCTCCCCTAAATTCGCTATTTTGTCCGTCAAATTGTCTTGCGGTTCAAGAACCATATTCGCGCCAAGCGCCATCCCGATTGACGCCGGTAAAAGCCAGTCATAAGTAATCAAAAAATCATTTTCTTGCATTTTTGCCTGTTCAGGGTCAAACCCGGAAAACACAAACCTCTTGAACCCGGAAAGATTAATCTGATACGGCTTCACTCCCGCCTCTCCTAAAGTAGCAGTCACGTCCTTGTCCTCTTCTCTCTTTCCTGTGATAAGCCCGAGAGAAGCCAGCCAAGCGCCAAAAGCAATCATCCCAAGCGTCCCTGTCCCAACGCGCGCAATCGACCGGGTAAACTCCGCCTGATTAAACTCACCCCATCCGGCAAGAGGACGCGCCGCCAGAATAGCCGTCTTAACTAAACCAAACGGTGAATACTCGATTCCGCGCATAGCAATACTAGCCGGTGTCTTCGGATACTTAATAACCAAGTCTCCGAATCCAAAACCTCTTCCTAAATTCAACGCCTCTTTCGTCTTCTGAAACACAAATGTCAAAGCATTATTATCCTGAAACGTGCGGTATAACCCCAACAAATGCGCCGCTTCAATCATTTCCTCAGTAGGTTCCGTTATATCCAGCCCTTTATTTTTTGCCGTGATCATCTGGTTGCGGATACTCTGGTTAAATGCCGCTTGGTAGAAAGCGCGGTCCGGAACGCCCAAAGAGTACCGCAACGCTTTTTCAAAACCTCCCATAACGCCTTTATTAAATACACCGCTTGGCGGAAGGGTAAATTTGTCCGTAACAGATGGCTTTAAATTCACGCCCGCGCGCGTCTCTGCAATAGCCTCTTTCGCTCCCTGTATCAACCCGCGAACTTGTGTTGGAATATGGGGAAAGTAAACCGACCGTTCGCCAGTTTTAAAGGAATGTAAAATGTCTATCGGAACAGCGACCGCGTCAGCGACATTCTCCGTCACCCAAAAAGCGGCGTTACCGAGAAGGTTCCTGACCATTGTTTTTGGGTTAAGCAACTGTGCCATCGTCTGAACAAGAGAAACTTTACTTGACAAGGCTTTTGGGATAAGATCTGCGATCTTCTTTAACATCAATGCTGTCTGTATTTGCTTTTCTCTTCCCTCCGGCATATCCTGGATCTGTTCCGCCATACGCCGCAACTCTGCTGCAAGGATCTCGGAAATGTGCGGAACACCTAATTTATCAGCCAATTTCGTTGTGTCTTCATCGTTTAACCCTTTCCGTAACTTTTCAAAATTCGTTATTTTCTCCTTCTGGCGGATATTCTCCCTCGCCTTTTTGACAGCACGCTCTGCCGTCTGTAAAATCCCTTCCGGTGTAAGACGCGCGTACATCGAAAGAGCCTGTATCGCCTGACCTAAAGAAGTCTGTTTCTCAGCTGTTGTCTCAACTAACCGAATGGCATCCGCGTACCTTCCTTCCGCCTGCGCTTTGTCAATAAGAACAATCGCTACCGCGTTACTAAACGCCGTCGGTTTTCCGACGATTTCAACCATTGTGACTGCTCCATTGTAATCTTCCGCTACAAACTCCTGTGCCTGACGTAATGTCTCTTTGTTTGTAATAGGCTCGTACCGGCTCTCGATCTTCTTTACCACCTCCGGCGCAGTCTTCTCTGCCCGTTTAACTGTTGTGATAAACTTCCGCCTTTTCCCTTCCAAGCTCGAGGTAAGAGCCTCTTCCACATTCTTGTTTTTACCAGCCTGACGGATAATCTCCTGTAACCCGGCGCGGTCAGCCTTCTTAACCGGATTCCTAGCCTGGCGGACAATCTCCTGTCTTAACTCATCCTCGCTCTCAAACCCCCATCCATACTGCTTTAGCTCACCGGTCAACTGATCTAACGTATTTTTCGACTTATTGCTCTTTAAGTAAAACGGGACTTCCCGCATTTCCTCCGCCAAGTACCCTTTAGCATACGGCTTAATCCCGCCTAATTTTCGTATAGCGATAAAAAGGTTCCCCTCCGGCGTCTTACGGAAATCGTCCAGCTCAAGCTCAATACGCGCGCGGTCTTCCGGCGTTACAGCGTCATATACTTCCTGAGCATTGCTTAAATTAATCTCTTTTGGTTTTTCTTTGAGGGGGACTACACCTGCGGGTTCTGCTGCGGTTTTCTCTGCGGGTTCGGGTATTTTGTCTTGCGAAACGATCTTGTCGCCACGAGGTACTCCCGGTAATCCTCCGGGTCCTTTGATGTCCGGAGCTTCTCTAACTCCTCCGGCGAGTACGTCACTTCTTCCTTCGATTCCATGTTCACCACCTTTATCAATTAACTTCGGAGCTGTTCCGATAGGAACATTAACGTCCCAAGAAGCGTATCCATCAAACTCCATTTTAAGTTTATCATAAATATTCTTAATCGTCAAATCGCCGATCCCATCGATGTATTTGTGAGGGACAAGGCGTTTTTCTTCCAAGTACCTTTTATACGCCCTCTTTTTGCTTTCTACAACAGAGACGTCATTAAAATACAGTTTAACTTGATACCCGTTCTTTTTTCCCTGTTCTAAAATATTACGAACACTCTTCTCGCCTTTACCGATCTTGGTCCATATAATATTTTTCTTCTCATCCAACAGCCTTCTAAATAAAAGGACATCCGCCATGTACGTGCTTTCATTCTGAACATACTGCGCCAAAGCCGGATTGTTCTTTGATTCGGGAATAAACTTCTTCGCATCATCCGGATCCACCTGCACATGCGTCTTGTTTAGCTGCAAGGCTTTGGACAGCTGCGTCTTTTGCGCGCCGGGCAGACCGATCCATACAATCATTTCCGGCTGACCTTTTGCCGGAACCACGCCTTTACCATCATGTGCATCTAAATATTCATGGTGATATGGAGGAAGGTCCCATCCCGTATCATCCCGAATAAAAGGCTTCGTCCCCTGATCTTCATTCAACTTTAGATCAGAGACATACTGTTCATCGGTTTCTATTGCCGCATCAACATCCTTATTTGTATCCAGCTTAAATAACTGTTTAACGCCTTCTCTTTTTTCTTCCGGGACATTCTTTAAAAAATCGTCTGATAAATCCTGCGATAACCCGCCTTCCGCATTAATCTCAATCGGCTTGCCTTGCGCATCACGCACAATATTGTCTTTCGGCTTTATATCCTCTGGCAATGCAGCTTCCCCGGGCAGCGCGGCTTCCCCTTTCTCTGTCGCTAAAACATCCGGCACCGAACGGATAAACTCTACCCGTTCAGACACTTCTTTCGCTATCTCCGGCGCCTTTGCTCCAACAGCCTGAACTGTCTTTAACCCGCCGCCTGTAATAGCGCCTACACCAAAGGCTTCCAACGAACCGGCAAACTCCGGGTCATTCACCGCGATATTGCCAAGTACCTGTTGAGTAAACTCTTGTACACCCTCGCTTCCGGCACTCGATAAAATCTTAAACACTTCTTTCCCATCAACCCCAAAAATACCAATCTTATTCAACCACACCGTAGCAGGAAGGTTCATCCAAAAATCAAATGACGCCGCTGCCTTTGCGCCTTCTTCACTAAACCCTTTTTCCTCCGCGCGATGATAAGAAGACCCTGCCTCTACCATTGATTCAAGAGCAGAAGAAGCCGCAACCCCTAACCATGACGCCAAGCGCGGCGCGAAACTCAACACCTGCGCGCCTTTAGCAACGCCCACACCCGGAACATAGAATGACAGTAACGACCCCGTTCCACTATACACCTGATCAACAAACTTCGGGTCCGGTACAGAATAATACTCGCGCCCTGTTTTTCCCCATTGCGCTATATTTTTACCTAAATTCTTTAACCCCAACCATTCAAGACCTCCGCCAACTCCTTCAATCGTCCCAGCAAACCCGGCAGTCACCCCGCGTAAGGGGCGTTGCCATCCAGGAACCAAATTTTGTTTGATTCCTTCAATTTCGGCAATATCTTTTAAATCTTGGTCCTTCTGTTTTTTATCATCAAGAAACACTTTCTGCTGCGCGGATTCTACCGGCGACTTCGCCGGGTTCATCTTGACATACTCCTCTGCCTGCCCAACAGTCCAAGTCTCAGGGTCCTCTTGTGTATAAAACGTCGGATGCCCGGACAACTTAAACTCATCCGATAAATGGAACTTCTTATCAACAGGATTGAATTGCGGAGGATCGGTTTGCCCTGCCTTAAGCGCCTTAAAATACCCGCGATAATCGTAAAAATGCCGCGGGTCGTCCGGATTCGGGTCAATCTTATTCGCCTCAGCGAATTGGCTATAAAACCGCCGAAACTCCTCTTCTTCCTGCCCTGCCTGCTGGATAGACAAATCCTGCGCAGCTTTTATATCATTCTGCCGCTTTAAAGAATCTTCAAGAGGGTTAATCTCAATAAAAGGGACATCCTCTTCTTCTACTTCTTCCACGAACCGCACATCGTCATCTTCAATAAACCGGATCGGCATTATCTCAGCTTCCATCCTTTCTTCAACACCTTCTGGACATCGTCCGGATGAACAGACACTTTTTTGCCTTTATCATTAACCATCTTTACCCATCCGGTCGTATTCAGATTACCCTGAACTGTTTTAGAAGGAACCTCTGTTTTTTTCTTAACAGCAGATTCAATATCAGAAACATCAGACCTGTTCCCGTACTTACGGAGGTACTCATCATAGACCTTCTGCTCTCCAGACTTTAAAGAAACATCATCCGCCACCTTCTGTAAAATACGGTTCACCAACTTTTTTCTATTCGTATCCGCTTCAATACCTTCCCCTTTCGCCTTTTCAATACCGGAAGTCCGCATAGCCTTCATCTTTTTGACAGCCACCTCTTTCTCTTTGACTGTCTCTCCACCTGGCGCCCGCGGAAACTCCATTTTCATCACTGCTTCATACGCCTTGCCCGGGTCATACCCAGAATCACGCAGGGTTTTATACATATCCATCCTTTTCTCTTCCCTCTTTAACTGCTCCTGCTCAACCGCGCGCTGCTGTGTTTGATGCTTCTCCAGCGCACGGCTCAATGTGCTTAACCGGTCCGTCTGGTAATCCGGACCATGCAAGACACCGTCTTCAATAACATTCGGCGTCATTCCCGGTAAAACCGTCCCTTGTGGGATCAAGCTGTTTAAAACGTCTATTGGCATGTTACGCCCCCTGTGGTTTTAAGATTCCCGCTAACTTTTCAAAAATACTACCCTTTTTAGATAAAGCGGACAAATTCAGTTTACTGATAATGTCCATAATCGTCCCAAGAGTGCTGTTCTGCTCAACATCCGGTGTCGTTCCTCCCGGAAAGTACCGGGAAGCCGCTGTCCTCGGACTATACAACCCCTGCGCTACATCAACAACCCCGCCAAGCTCGTCCCGCTGGCGCTTAAAATCAGTATACCTGCGTTCAAGATCAGATTGTTCTAACGTACGGCGCAGACTGCCTAACGTCTGAGAGGCTGTCACTTTTTTTAACGGCGCGTCCGCTAACTCATACTCTTCAAGAGCTGCCGCCTGCGGGATCGCCTGTAACTGCCGCCCACGTTCCTGATTAATAAAGTCTCCGATAATCGTGTCGAGATAAGCCAAGGATTTATTGGTAATGTCTCCCTCTTCTTTAAGAGCAGCGTCGGTAAAATACGACCCTCTCGCCCCACGCCGCGCACGAGAAGCGTCAATCGCGTCCCTTAAATTGATCTTTGACAAATTAGTCGCCGAACGAATAAACGGAGACGTTTCCGGATTCGCGTACTTCCCGCCGATTGTGTCCAAAAGGTTCTGTTTAGAAACGCCGAACAACTCGCCTGTTGTCGGAGCGTTTAAATACGAACCTAACTTCCCTAACCCAGTTTCCTCCAAATCCGTCAATGGAGCCGTAAAGTCCCCGGAATATTCCTCTCCCGGAATAAACTTGTTTAAATACTGCTGGACAAAAGAAGACAATTCTTGCCCAGCGATCTGCTGTTCCGGAGGAAGAAACGACTGAGCCGGAATATTCTGTCCCTTCTTTTTTTTCTTCCCAAACAAACCTCCTATGATTGACATTATTGTTGGTGCGGCTTTCAAAATTAGTGGTATTGCGGCTGCCAATGCCATATTACCCCTCCTTTAAAATATTAATACTTTAACATTACAATTTGCCGTGTTGAATTTAAGATAAACGTTTGTTGCTGTCCATGCCGTCCCGGAATCGTACGCCGAAACAGCTTTATTGGTATTAACTACAATAAAACCCACCGGGACACGCTTTAAAGTATGAGCTACCGTGTTTTCTGAATTTGCCGTCCCTGTATCCGTGATATTGACCGTGACAGCATTGAAATTATCCGAAAATTTCAATCCACCGTTTAAAATTTGCGACAGCTCACCAGAAAAAGACAAAAGCTCTTCTTCCAAACTCTTCTCAAAATCCGTTTCCGGTTTTGCCGTCTTTACCCTGTTTCTTATCTGCACATTACACCGCCAGTATCGGAAGAGTGACTGTTATCCAAAAACCTCTTCCCCACTCCTCCCACATCACATTGCTAAAACTCACGGACCATACCGTCACGATAACGGAAACAAGTCCCATACGAATCCAGAACTCCAGCCACGCACTATACGCTATCGCTAAAGGGAACATGGCAAGAGCGACAAAGAATCCATGCAGCGCCCAATTCCACCAATACTCTTTTCCCTTATCCGCAACCGGCAAAAGTTTATTGACAAAGTCCCAATACGTCGTCAACGCGCCAAAGGTCATCCCCCAACACAAGACAAGGGACCAATGAAACATCCCCCATACCGCCATAACCGCAAGCATGACTGTCGGAACGCCCATGTCCCGGACCTTTGAATTATAAGGTTTGCCTACCCCGCCCATACGATACAATACCCCAGCTAAAACAGATAATGCCAATGTTACAATGACTTTTGTTATCATTGAAGACCTCCTTTAAAACTCAAACCTCAAACCAGCACGGATCCCTGTCTGAAAATCGTCGCTTGACGGCTGTTCGATAAACGCTTCAATAAACGGGATAAACACCCGTTTACGCTCATTCTTCTGGATGACCGTTACCGTTGACCCGCTTTCCGCACGGATCGTCTGGACAGGTTCCGGTCTCTTAAAGTACGTCTTATAGATAGAGAGAACAATGATGAGGATCACAAGTGCCCCGCCGCTGAACATAAGCGTCTTTGTCCAGTACAATCCCGTAAAAGGAGACAATAACAACTTTTTTATACTAAACCCCTCACCGTTTGCCATCACCGCGCCTCCCTTCATTTTTCTCGAGCTCACTTACCCGCCGTTCAAAATCACGGATAAGCATACTGGCTTTGTCCGCGTAATAATCATGGTCGGTCTTTCTCCACCGGTCATCGAGATTAACAGCCAACGCCGCCTTAAGCTCATCAATCGCCTTAGATTGATAATCCAACTTTGTCCATACAACCCCAGACATAAAACACACCCCGACAAACTGAACGACTATTGTTAAGTACACGCCGAATAAAGAAGTAGGCACACGAACAAACTGTTTCACGTGCTTATCAATATCATCTTGCATACACCGCTCCTTTAATTTAAAAACTCAAGCAACTGTTGTTTAGCTTTCTCCACTAACTCATCCACCACATTAATATTCCGGCGGATAGTGAGAATAATTGACTGCGCCACGCTTGACGGCAACACTAAAGATAGAAAATCAAAGACCGCCGTCAAAATCTCCTTGACCATCTTGATCGCCGCCTGCAAAATACCAAATACCGCGGCACCGTTTGCCATCAACCAGTTTATAATCTTAATAAAAGGTCCCATCAGACACCTCCTTACCGTTTAACCATGATCTGTTCGTTACTGAGATAATATGGATAAAATTGCCGAATATACATGTTCTCTCCTGATTCCGCGTTACGGAACCGAAAGCGTATCTTATCGGCAATGATATCAAAATACATTTCCACTTTAGTCGTTATACTCCCGAACTCGATATACGCCTGTGAGGAAGTATAGGGAATATTGGTCCATGTACTTCCTTCATCGGTCGAATAGTCCACATACATTTTCCCCGGACCATGCCCCCACACGTCCAGCTGCAACCACCGCTTTAAAAACTCTAGCTGGTCACCGGTAAAATCCTTTGAAATGATATGCGAGCTGACGGCAACGCTGTTATCATTAGTCGTCGAGTAATCCACATTTTCCGTATACCCGTCACTTTTACCGAACACGATGTCTTCCCAATTCGCGACAGACGTCCCGCTGTCCCACACATCCGGCGCTGAATCCCATGGTCCCGGATCGTCGTCCCAACTCTCCGAATTGACCCTCTCCCACGTGATCCCCGCGGTAAGGCTGTCACACGTATCAAAATACCAGAAGTTAAGGCGGTAATTGTATTTCCACACTTCATTCGGATAATCGTATCCGGATATAATAATAAAAAACCAAATTTCGTTCTCATGCTGGACATGGACAGCAAAACACCTGTCAATTTTTCCGCGATTGATCCGTTCAAACACATTATCGCGTACAGCCCTGCCGATAGACTCTTCCCTAATCCCATTCCACACATAAAAATCGTTTTGCCCCATAAAGTAATGGCGACCTTCCGCGTCCGCGACCGCGCGTTGCGCGCCCAAGCCTATCCCTGTCTTAATCGGGTCAAGCAGAAAAATATCAGAAGTCTCAACCTTTCGCGCCAACCATAACGATTCTTTTTTATAAACAGCGATAAACTCATTGAGCTTTACGATATTCTGTATAACAGAAGTATCGTTACTCGCAAGAGCGCTCCCGGAAGTTCCTCCGCTCCACACTTCCGGCGCGTCCGTATCGCACCATTGAATCTTCCACGGATTGACCGTTGCCCCGGAATTGATATACCCTAAAACAAGATACGGCGATAAATATGTACAGAACTTGGCTTTCGGAGGGCTGCCGCCTAAAATAGCATTGTTTCCGGACCCGGTCCATTTCCGGATCGAATCAATGTAATTCGTAATGATAAGAAGACCGCTTTCCGTGACAGTCGTGAAATGAAAAAAATCGTCATCGCCTCCTGAAAAATCCGTGCTCGCAATACTCACCCACGCGGAAATAGACGTGTTAAACCTCTCGAACTTTGTCTTAGACGCGCGTACAAGATGCTTGGATGTAGAGAGCTCCAGCTTTCCTAACCCCATGATCCGAGAGGCGTCCGCAACCTGCCCCCCGAGCCGTGTCTTTCCTACACGTTTACGCATTTCGCCCTTATAATAACTCATGTTCTGAACAAACCCGGTCCGGTCATTCACAAACGTCGCAGGAATAGAGTAATCCACCCCTTCAACCGGCAATAACACCCCTTTACGCAATAAAGGCATATTTGACACCCCCTTCTACAATGCCAGTTTTACCGGCATTTCCTCTGTCAAATTTCAACGATCTCATCATAAACAACCCTCTCTACACCTTACTATACATTTTTAATTGAATATAAACAGGGATATTATTCGCTGATGCTGAGGTCCCTGTCACCGCCCCTGTTCCGGACGCGCTGATGGTATGTTCATGCTCGCCTAAATTACCCAAAAGACCGCTACCCGCAGCTGCCTCTTCCGTACCTCCACTAACAATTGATGTTGTATGGGTATGACTAGGTCCCGCGTAACTCCCCGCAGCATGAGTATGCGTATCCGCCCCTCCGCTTGTTAAAGGCGTCCCTGAACTGATACGGATGAAATTGTTGTCATAAGTCGAAGACTGGTCCGTCCATCCTGTCGGAACTGTTGTATTGGATGACAATAGCTTGTCTCCGCTGCGCCACGCTTGGCTCCCTAAAACAGCTAACTTCCCGGCAACAGTAAACTGGATAATGTTCCCATCATCATCCACACCATAAAGCTCAATCGCGTCACTTCCAGCGTCTTTTGAAAACAGGATATAAGCGTCATTGACGGCGGCTTCATTACTGCCTCGCTTGGTCAATGTAACCTTTTTATGGTAACCGATCACCGAGCTGCCGGTCTCATCAGCGGCAAACTCATGGTCCGTCGCCAATCTTTCCCTAATCGCCGCTTTAAACTCGCGTATATCATCATCCCCGAGAGACCGGTCCCGGCTCCCTGCGGGTTTGGTTTCGTCCCATGTATTTGTGTATGTAGGCATCAATCTCCCCCTTTGTTATAAATCATTAAACTGTACTTGACCTATATGATCCCCTTCCATATCTTTCTCAACATCAAACAGCGTGGCGCATAACCCTACCGGAACATCCATCCCGTTTGACGGATTAATAGCATGGTACTTTGCCCCAAAAAGAGCCGATTCCTCAACAAGCCCCATCCCGGCGTATAGTCGTTCAAGGGTCCCCCATTTTAAAACTTCGTCCCACTCGCTCCCTAAACTTGGAAGATCCCCGTCCGCGCTCATTTCGGTCCGGCGTTTAGACCAGTTTATTTCAAGATAATACGTCGCCAAATCAGGGATCGGCGTCACCAGAATCGAACGGGAAAATATCGTATACGCACTTGGTCGACCTTTCGGCGGGTTCGTCTTGTTTGGGTTAGGCTCTCTGAAATCGTACTCTTGTTTCGTAATATGGTCCAAAGGGTACCCATCATCCGAAGCGCCGGTCCCTAACAAAAACCGGATCGGATGGATTAAATGAATAATGTTTGACGGCAAAGCGTAATCTTCCGTCCCGACAATAGTTGAAACATAAGACTGGAACTTGTAATTTCCATGAGGCATAAATACAGTCACCCAATTCAGCATATCGTTATACGCCTGCACCAATTCCGTGTCTTTATCCGTCCTTTTAAAATCCTGTTTCACATAAGTCTTAAAACTCGATAATTGCATGTTACCCTCCTTTTATGCCGTCGAGCTCGATGAGCTGGACGAACTGCTGCACGAACTCGATGAAGACGATTTACAGCTCGATGACGAAGAGCTGGACGAACTGGACCGGCTTGAAGAACTTGAACTCCGGCTGCTAGAGGATGACGACCGGCAGCTAGAGGATGATGAACTCGAAGACTTTGAGCTTGAAGAGCTGGAACTCGAAGAACTCGATGAGCTGCGACAGCTAGATGAACTCGAAGAATCGCGCGTAATCCATCCATCAGCGACCTCTCCCCTGTCTGTCCAGCGAAACAAACTCTGAGAACTAGACGAACTTGAGGAGCTTGAAGAACTACGGCACGAACTCGAAGAACTCGAAGAACTCGATGATCGACAGGAAGAGCTCGATGACGATGACGAGCGACTACTCGAAGAAGAGCTGGATGACCGGCTGGAGCTGGAAGAACTCCGGCTGCTAGAGCTGGATGACCGGCTGGAGCTGGAAGAACTCCGGCTTGATGAAGACGAACTCCGGGAGCTCGATGAGCTCGAAGAGCTGGATGAGCTCCGGCACGAACTCGAAGAGCTGGATGACCGGCTAGAGCTGGAACTGGATGACCGGCAAGAGCTCGAACTGGATGAAGAAGAATACTCACTTGAAGGAGGCGTAAAATTAGACGTATGCCGCGCGATACCTTTAGAGACCCTGATTTCTTCCATCCATCCTGTTACACCATTCGCGCCGGTCCCCGCATCCGCACCAATCGCTAAAGACGCCGCTAAATCGCCGACATCATTTGCGCCAAAAGAGGTCGATGTTGTAAGCGTTTGTGAAACACCGTCAATAAAAATAAACGCGCCGGTACCGTTACGACAAAATTCCAGATGGTACCACGTATTCGGCTGCACACTCCACGCGGAAGTCATAATATAAGATCCTTTTTCGACGACAGATAATTCAAATTTCATTTCCAGTTTATGCGCGGTCGTCTTTCTGATCTGCCATTGATTATCCGCGTCAACCGTCTGCTGCATAAACTTCTGTATCCCGGAAGTTGAAGAAAATCTGACCCAAAAATCTATCGTAAAATCCCCTGTCCCAAAATACCAATCCGCATGGTCCGGGACAGTCAAATAATCGTTACCATCCAATAATAATGCCCCTCCGCCGAATTTAGACTGCGCCGTATCTACCTGCGCGTTACCGTTCGCCGTGATCGTATGCCCGGACGCGGAATCGTCCGTAAACGTGGTCGACCCGTCTGTCCCGTTACAATGCACCAATAGCTCTGTATAAATATCAGCTGGCAACAGTCGCCTCCTGTCTATCTATCCATCCATCACTTGCTTCCGCACGGTCCGCCCATTGTGATACTGCCGAAGAAGATGAAGAGCTCCGGGATGAACTGGAACTGCTGCGGCAACTTGAGCTCGAGCTAGATGAACGGCAAGAACTCGAGCTCGAGGACCGGCTGGAACTCGATGAGCTCGAAGAGAATTGGCTGGAAGAAGAACTTTTACTTGAAGACGAAGAACTGGATCGGCACGAACTGGATGAACAGCTCGATGAACTGGAACATGACGAAGAACTCGAGGACCGGCATGAAGAACTGGACCTACATGAACTTGACGAACTTGACCGAGAGCTGGATGAGCTGGAACTCGAAGACCGGCTTGATGAAGAGCTGGAAGACAAACGTAAACTGGATGAAGAAGAACTGCTGCTACACGAGCTTGAAGACGAACGGCTCGATGAGCTAGAGCTCGAAGAACAGCTCGATGAGCTGGATGAGCTGCGAGAGCTGGAACTCGAACTTGACGAACTGCGGCTGCTCGAGCTTGATGAAGAAGAGCTTGATGAAGAAGAGCTTGATGAACTTCGGCTGCTGCTCGACGAGCTGCTCGACCGAGAAGAACTCGAAGAACTGGAACTGGAGGAGCGACTGCTCGACGAAGAGCTGGATGAACTTCTGGAACTTGATGAACTCGAAGATGAACGGCTCGAGGACGACGACGAAGAAGAACTCCGAGAACTCGATGAAGAGCTCGATGAGCTCCGGCTGCTACTAGAAGAACTCGAAGATGACCGGCTCGATGAGCTAGAGCTCGAAGAACAGCTCGAGGATGAGGATGAACTCCGGGAGGAAGATGAAGAACTTGAAGAGCTCCGTGACGAACTCGATGAACTGGATGAGCTCGATGAACGACTGGAACTCGAAGAACTGCTCGATGACCGACTACTGCTTGATGAGCTTGAAGACGAACGGCTCGAAGAGCTTGAGCTCGAAGAACAGCTCGACGACGAAGAAGAGCTCCGGGACGAAGACGAAGAACTGGATGAGCTCCGGCTAGATGAACTTGAAGAACTCGATGACCGGCTAGAACTTGAACTGGAAGAGGACCGACTGGAACTTGAACTGGAAGAGGACCGACTGGAACTTGACGAACTCCGACTAGATGAAGAAGAACACGATGAAGAGCTGGTATCATCATTTGCCGTAACCGCCACGCAACGTACCGTCAAAGATCCGGTCGTTGCGCCAGTTACTATCCTAGTATTAATAAGATCATTAACCGAAATAGTGTCCGTATTCACCGCATCTTCAAACCATCCCGTCAACAATGTCGCAATAGAAACACTTTGATTCCCCGCCCCCGCATTCTTTCTCGATGTAAGAGTACAAGTATTAATATGAGTATTAGCAGAAATGTATATCCTTAAAAGCCGTAAAGTACAAGGCACGTTCGCCTCTAGTTGTTGATTAGCCTCAACGCCATCATTAACCAGACTATCCCCAAAAATGAAATACCGCGTCAAACTAACACCTAAAGCTAAACCTCCCGGATTAATCCCCGGCAACTCAAAATCAGAAGTAGAATTGTCCAATTCACCATAAGCCGTCTGAATTGTTATGTTCCCTGTCCCCGCACCGGTAGCGATTGAAATATTAAGAAGGTCATCCGCGGAAATTGTATCCGTATTAGACGTATCTTCATGGATCCCTGTCGTCGAGGCACTAACAGATATAGACTGGTTTCCGTTAGCAGCATTTTTCCTCACACGTACAGTCGTCGCATCAGAACGGTCGTTGACTGTAACATTGCATTGAAAATTCCTTAACGTCCCGGCTACTTTAACTTTAAATTGGACATCCGTTTCCGTCGCGGATGAAGCAGAAAAATTCCCAACTAACGGCGCGTAAACTGTGCTGGACGCCCCAGTAGCAAAACCAGAAGAACCGAACGCGCAAAGTTTACAATGATGCACGGTCGGAACAAAACGAAAGGAAAACCCTTCCGGGGTAAACCCATTTACTGTACCGCCAGCAGTAATATGAATATTAACTTCATCCCCCGCAGCGATAGAATCATCACTTGCCGTATCCTCAAACTCGCCCGTTGCACCATTGTTAATCAAAACCTTATTATTCCCATTCGCTGCGTTCTTCCTTAACAAAATTGTCGATCTTGTTCCTCCCCCACCGCCCAAAGTATTCGCACTAACATAAACCCATAAATTCGTTATTACCCCGGCTTGACGAAAAGTATGTTGAGCATCCGCTTCCACCGTCTCTACACCTCCCCCACCCATCACCGCTTTCATACGAACAGCAGCAGCAGCAATACCAGACCCGTGCCTACACGATAAAATCGTTGGAGCCATTAGACAATATCCGCCTTTCCAGCACCGAACATGTTATTTAAAGCTGCCCGAACCACTATCTTCTCCCCAACACTTAAATTCCCATGCGCATCCAAAATCAGTTTACGCGTATCGTCAAAAGACCAACTCATCACTCCACGTTTCATCCTCGTCAACGTCTCACCGTCAATCGTGACCTGCTCTGTTAAAGCAGGAAAGTCCGCTAAAATTTTACCTATCGCGCGGTTCTTGCGCGTGTTTTCATCCTGAACAACCGTAAAATGCTCTCCATTACTTAACGTGTTCTGATGAAAAGAACATTTCTTTGAAATCTGATAAACCGTATGGACCAGCTGATCATCCGGAACAGCATCATCCCATTGATACAAAATAACACATCCGCAAGTATCCGGACGCCATGTGGTAATTTTAGTTGCCATAACTCCTCCTTAATCTTTAGCCCACCATTCTTCCAAATGTTTCATGTCCCCGCTATCCCAATACGCCTTGATTTGATTATACTCATTACCCATAAACCGCTGGTCCAAATACTTATAGTGCGGCGGGATCTTTTTATTCCTATACGCGTAATTATGTTCAGAATGAATATGCCGAAACCCCATAACTTCAAACCAAGTCCCACGCCCAGGGATCTTTAACATATCGTCATTCGGCGGATCAACAATGAGCTGTTTTAACCCAAGATCAGCGATTGCCCTCCCAAACCGCCCTTCGGCATTGCCAATGTCATTCGTGTATTTCTCATATACATCCCACGGGATAAAACGATCCTGAAAATGCTGGACAACGCTCATAAATGCGGAAGACTTAATAAAAAACCCGGCTGTATTCGCATACTTCCCCGGCTCATCATGCCCGCAGGTCATTACGTCATACCCTTCCACCATCTTAAACAGATCCCAAAACCCTTCCGGCTTTTCAATAATAAAATCAGAATTGGTACAGTAAATGTATTCAAACTGCTGCATAGCAGCTGCGCCCCATTTAATAAGCCAGAAATACGGGTAAAGCACTCCTCCCCATACCTGATGATGAGGAACCAAGAACATATCGACATTATGGAGAACCTCTTTAGCCGGCATAAACTGGTTATGGTCCACCGTCTCCCACGCCGGATCAACATAGTTATCGTATGCTAGCGTTATCCATAGCCCAAGCCTTATATGGGATTCAATACACGCCTTTATATAAGGACGGTTCGCCTGATGACCGGTCAAGAGGATCCCGACTTTATTAAAAATCTTTTTAGCCCAAACATCGTTAGACGCCGTCCGGTCGATCCATTCTTTCCGGCTAGCGTACTCCTCCGGCGACATTTCCCCTTCTAAATCTGCGCGCACCAACCCCATGATCAAAACCTCCCCAATAACATCCGCCAAGCCACTCTCACCCGGACTTGAAACGGTTGATGATTAATAAAACTCTTAAGCTCTGGAAGAATCTGTTTGTCTCGTGCTTCCGCCGCAAGACGTGCTTCTCGCCTTATCTTTTTAGCCATTCGCCCGTTCAATTTCGTCCCTCACCATCTGCTCAGAATCATTGTCCTGCATAAATAGGATCCTCTCCATTTCCTGCTTAACAAAAGATTATGAACTGAAAGAGATATTATATTCGAAGGAAGGAAAATCCATCATGCCCCCCCTTATCTAAAATAGGCTCTTTCCCATACGCCTCTAACGGCAAATACAATCTGTTATACCAGCTGTCCTCTCCACGATCCCACCATCGGAACAAATGCCGGCGGTCACCGGTGTCCCAATACTGACAGATCGTCTCTTTCTCGTCACCCGCAAAATAAAGCCAATCCATATAGTTATCGACATACTTCCTGTCAAGAGGTTCAGTCCCCAAATTCCACGCCGTCTCCTGAATAGCGTAAAGGTTCATATACCCAAGCAATGCTTTCCAAGTGGATTCCTGATCGTACCGGGAATAACAATCAACAGTCCCGTCTGTATCAAGAGGCTGTTGCGGCGCGTGTTTCAACTTAACGCCCATGGCTGAGATAGCTTCAAACATAGATCCTTCCGGACTGCGGCTGCCGATAACCGGAACGCGGAACATTTCCGCCATATAATCGAACACTTTATGAAACGCCTCTGCCGTAAACATCACATCCGCCGTATGGACAAGACCGTCCCGACTCTGTCCTGCCATCACCTCACTATCACCCATCAAAGCGATAATATCTTTAAACCCTTCCGGTTTTTCACAAATACAGTCTCCATTTGTGATGTAAACATGTTTAATATTTGAGAACTGTTTAATGACCCCTTGAGCATAGCGAACATCCCAAAACCACCCGTTTCTCTTATCCGCATCATAGGTAATATGCTTATGCACAACGCTATTCGCCAAAAGGTAGTGGTCCATGTTCGGCATACATCGGTACATTTCATGCGGGTTCCGGTCGCACCACGCGTAAAACGGGTTATCATACGCCAAAATAACAAACGCCCCGGAAAGCCGGTACTGAGTTAAAACAGCCTTAAGCCATTTCAGCTGCCCGAACCAAGACGTTAAAACTATCGCCATCGACGATTGACAAGGTATGCTATTACAATTAATAGACAGATCGTACCAACTCTGCCCATCAGCGCCTCGAAATTCCATCCCATGTCCGAAATTCTCCTTCCACGGGTCAATCCCCGCAACCAGCCTATGTAACTTTGCTTCGTTCATGACTGATAATATACCCTTTCTTTTGGTTTTACCCTGACAATAGTTAAACCGACACCGATAGCCGTCCCGCGCGTCAAAGTCAAACAATCAAACCGCGCGTCACGCTCAATTTCCTGCCTCAACATAAAAACACTTCCACAGCGTTCTTCTCTCACATAATCCTCAGACGGAGGGTATGTATCATGTAAAAGAATGTACCCGTCCGACACTGTCAAATAAACAGCGTTCCAAAAATCCTTTTTCACTTGCGGATACAAATGGTCGCCGTCAATAAACGTCAAAGCTAACGGCTCCATATCAACACTATTAAAAAAATCGTCTGACGTCCCGATAAAAAACAGGCTGTTATCCTTTAAGATAAGCTGATCGTTAGGATGAGGGAAAACCGCTTCTTTCGTCAAATATCCATCTACTGTCAAAGGGTTAACGATCTTTCCGCGCGCTACGTCACAATGGAAAATTTTCCTCCCGTACTTCCGCGCTACATGAGAAAGGTATATTGAACTTTCCCCAACACCGATCTCCGCCACATTCCCAGGCATGCAGGACAGCACGTAATCAGTAAAAACGCCGAGAAACCCGAACCTGTGCCATACGTCTTTCTTGGAGTAAAAAAAATCCGGAGCGATCCAATCCGCTATAAAATCACGCGTTTCCTGCGATTCCCGGTGTAAGACCTTTTCCATATTCATTCCTTTCCCTTGTTAAAAATTCGATAATGGCGTCCGCCGTCTTAAGAGAGAACAACAGCTCTCCCGCCTCTTCCATGATCTCTTCCTTGCTCCAAAGAGGGTTATTCTTTAACCTGTTTGGCGGAGGGTCGTTGACATACATGTCTCGACCATTAAAAAAATATTTACATATCTCAATAATCCGCCAGTCCGTGCACCATAGATATCCATTCTTCCGCCGGGTAATCTGCTCATCTAACGGCAAAGGTTTATCAATAATCGCTTGGCAAAACAGCTTCATTTTATGAATTTCATCATTTGTCATGTCTTCCTCACCACATTTTTAAAAGCCCGGTTGTATGCGGACCGTCACGGTTTACATCGGTTTTTCTGACCACAACAAGGCTCTGATAAAAATTGATTGATTCGATATTCCTCCAGAAAGTATTTCTCGGGGTACCCCACTCCGCATAATGAAGATCGTCGATATACTGTTTCATATACTCAATAAGGCTTCCTGAACAGTAAAGCCCGCCACCGTAACCGGGACGGTACGATGTATGAACATCCTCGATGATATACACGCCGTCATTGGCAACAAAAGGAAATACCGTTTCAAAAGATTTGATCTGGTCCTCGCAGCGATGGCTCCCGTCATCAATGACAATATCCACACCTCCAATCTTCTCGAACACGCCTTTTAAAAACCCGACGTCCGCCTGATCGCCGACAAAAACTTCAATCTGCGGTTCATTGAACTTCCGGCAATCCTGTAAATCTATCCCGTATACCCGCGCCTGAGCACCTAAATATTTCTTCCATAACTGTAAACTCCCGCCATACCCTACCCCTATCTCAACCAAAGAAACTTTTCTATCACGATACTTCTGGAATATCGGATCATACGCATCCAGATAATGCGGGTACTTAGTCATGACGTTGCCTTCATTTTCGTAGAACATCCGGCGCAACTCCATTATCGTTTCTTTAGTAACATTGTTAGGCTTGGGAATTTAAGGTACGTCCCGAATATATAATTCGCCCGGATAATCGGATTATTCTCTACTTCCGGTTTTATCGGCTCCTTACTGTACTTGTTCATCCACTCCATACAATCCCGCTCTTCACTCCCGCCTTCAAAAAGAACCACCCCGCCCTGCACCATCTTCTGATCCCATTGTTCCATGATTTTACGCACAATGTCCCCGGTATTACTTAAATCTACATGGATAAAGTCAACAGTACGATCCTGATAAAGATCCGCTACTGTAAAAGCGTCACGTTTAAAAATTTCAACATTGTCGCAATTTTTAAACAATTCACGGACATCCGCCTCACTACTATGACGATAGGGATAATCTTCAAACAAGTCATACACTTGTAAACGCCCGCGCCCGATCTTCCTCAACTGCGCGCCAATATGAAAAGCGCTATACCCATTCAAAACGCCCAACTCTACGCAATTCACCGGTTTAAAAGCGTCAACAATAAACGAAAAAACTTCCCCATAATTGTTTTTTTGATACGAACTCTCCATCATAACTTTATCTCCAAGACCTCCAGATCATAAGAAGTCTTCCTATCACCATTATGCACATTCTCCGATATGTCTTTGAGCTTATACTTGATCGTCGCCGTTTTTTCTTTGCCGAGGTCATCTACATTGAGAGGTAATTCAACTCCGTTAATGTAGAAGGTAGGTCCCATCGGCTCCGGCGCTTTTTCCGGAATGCTCATTCCGATACCTTCATGCGCGCGTTTTAAATTGATGAACTTTTCCATATCCACCCCCCTTTAATTAAGTGTATTTGTTATATAGATCACCTTTAAATACTTCTTTTGTTTTTAGATTATATAAGATAGTAGCAGTAGTAGAGGCTGTGGAAAAGTGGATAACTCTAGAACTCATTTATCCTCAACAATTTGTGAATCATGCCATGTGGATAACTCTGTGGATAAACCTGTGGATTCATGTGAATAACTCTACAAGCCATCTTTCCGGGACGAACTCGACTCGCGCCCGTTTACGGGCTGCATCTCCTTTTTTCTCCAGCTCATCAGGTGTCACCGTACGCATAACCTCAACCATCTGCTCTTTTGTATCACACAACCATCCTGTCTCTGTGGTAACACGATCAACAGCCCCACCACAATTATCCGCTAACACCGACAACCCGGCTGCCATAGCTTCCAGTATTACACGCGGTCCCATATCCATATACCCATGTGGAAGCGAATACCAAAATAGATTCCCACGCTGTAAGAACTGGGCAATCACATTAGGATCAGCTGTCCGTGGAAACTTTTTAATCTTGTTACCGTCTGCCTCCAGAAAACTCGGACCGGGAAGCAGGTTTAATTCAACATCAGAACGAGCAGAGATAACTCCTTCAACTTCCGCGCCAAACTCTTTAGAAAACTTCGTATCACCTTGCGAACTATGCCGGACGATCCGAAGATTATGATTATACGTTGGCGTTACAGCAAAGAACGGCGTTAAATCCGTACAAGGAGGAAGAACTTTTGTTTTCACTCCCGGAAGAAAACTTAGCAATTCCTTCTCTTGAGTGCTATTGAGGAACATGTATTTATTCCACCCTTTCGTCCATTCGATCTCGCCAACCCCACCGCGCCGGTAATTGAGCATCATGATCTTCCGATCTGCTCCGATATGAGAGAATACTTCTGCCATCACTTTCGTTTTAAACTCCCATACATAATCATCAGCATATACCAATAAAACATCACACCATTCCTTTATGCTATCGTAATGCTCTGTCACTATCACTTCTTTAAGCTCATTGGCAAGCATAGCCTTAAACTCACCGCTTGTGACTTTGTTTCTAAACGGGATAAATTCGACACGATACCCGGCTTTTAACAACAACCTCATAATAGTCGTGACAGACTTGGCACATCCGCCCCATCCGCGGGCAGTCGATACGATCTTAATAAATCCGGCACTTCTGCCTCTTGGGACCGCTTCTACAATGCCCTGTTTACCCTGTAAATTTCGTTCAGGCTGCACGATCTCCTTTAAACCCACCTCTAACCCCTTTTTGCGCCAAAGATAACTCCTGCCCCGCTTTTCCGGTCCATTAAAACCATCCTTTAAATATGTTTCCTGCCACTTAGTTTCCCACGTGTCCCAACCGTCATGAACAATCACAATGTCCGCGTGTTTAGCAGCCAGCATAACAGCAGCTTCCCGCTTATCTCCACCGGAAGGACCATCTACCAACGCAAAGTCGTATTTCTTCCCCGGGTCAATACCGTTAGGAATGACCACCCCATCCCACATCCGAATATCGGCTTTCGGATTAATCTTCTCAATCCTCTCTTTCCAGGTTTTGCTTGTCTCATACGTCACGCATTGAACACCAGCATCATTAAAAAGAAGCGTAGATAATCCACACCCAAACTCAAGGACAGTCTTAACATTGTATTGCCCGATCAACTCCTTAATCAGTCTCCAGTCTGATTCCTGAATTGAGCCACCACCCCATTTGAATCCGTAAATCTCAATAAGCGTTTCGTCTTTCTTGGGTACCGGGACAACCACCTTTTTCACCGGTGTTGGAACGATATTTTTCAATTTTGGCTTTTCAGAAACAACGTCAAATTTTAACCTCCCGCCCTTATAATACGCGTTAATCGCCCTGGTTAAATCTTCCGGCTCAATAATATCCGCGCATTTCGGGATCTTTTTTTCCGCCGTATCCTCACGGACAACCAAATTTGTGCACGTGTCAATATCGCAATGCCAGCAAGCCTTTATCGCGCAAGGAAGACATCCGTCATTCGAGATATACTGATGCCCGGCGTACCTGGTAAACGACACAGGTTCCCGCGCACCTGCGACAACAACGCACGGTTTATTTAATGCCCCGGATAAGTGCATGTGAAAAGAAACCAACCCGACGGATCCTTCCGTATTAAGAAACAGCTTAAAGAGATCCCGGATACCACTTTCTCTGTCCTGCGTGCATCCGACAAAATCAACCACATTCTTTCCTTGTAACCGTGGAGGGTTATCTTCTTTTGACCCTATCTGAACAAACATGATATGCTGGTTCTGGTTGATGAACTCCTGCCATTTATTAAACGGGTACATTTTACATCCCCAACCCTTTTCCCCGCTTACACAGATCAGCCAGTAAGGGAACTTAAATACCCGCGGAGCGTCATACTCTTCCTGCGTAAACCAAATATCCGGGCGCGATTCTCCTTGTTGGATATGTACCTTAAGAGCGTCTTCAATAGCAACGCGGAACGCATTAGCAAAATGCCAGTCCAGACGGTTACTGGCATTCGTCAATTTCGATGGTCCGATCTTAACTGTATTTTCCAGAGTAGCGACTAACGTCCGGTCGATGTTTGAATTATGGTCCCAAATGTGCATTGCTGTCGATATGACATTCACACGGACATGCGGAAAAGCAGCTTTAAAATCCCGAACCCCGCATGTGAACATAAGCATATCGCCGATCCTCTGGCGGTTATGAAACACGACCTCTTTCAACGCCAGCGTATCGCCTTTAAAAGTCGCACCAACCTCCTCAGCGGCAACTTCTATCAATTCTTTCATATCCTCTTTTTTTCCGAGGTCTCCGTGAACGTGAATATGGTCATCCTTGTCTTTCTGGATAACAAGATGCGCTTTGCGGGGAGCGTCAAAGGCAGGAACATTATCTTTACAAAAACTACATTCCATATCACCACCCCCTTTTTATGCAGTCGCATATATAACATACATCATCCTCGCTGACGTGCATGCCAAGAGGGAGTGAAATATACTGCTCTTCAATGGCATTCATGATCGGGAGATCCGCCCGTTCACCGCCGAATATCTTATAAATGTCATTGCGTACCTGCACAACATTCGTGTCTACATCCGCTTCAAACATCATCCGGGCAAAATCATCCCTGCGTTCAACCAAAACCGTAAACAGCCAACACATATTCTCAGGATCATCAATAACTTTAATGCCGTCAAACCCTCGAAGGAGGTCTCGATAAAGATTAAAAAGAAATTTCCGGTAATCAATAACCCGCCAAAAATTTTTTAATCCTTCAATACCCATCGCCGCGGCAATATCCGTCATGTGCCGTTTCGTTCCCGGCTCTTCAATATCAAATGTCATTTTCCTCTCTCGGTACGCCTGCCAATTATTCGCAATCTTTTTCTCCCTGTCAATCCCGAACCACCGCAACAGTTTCGCTTTATGCGCTGAAGATTCATCCGGGCAAACGATCATCCCTCCGTCACCGGTCGTGATATGCTTGATTGCTTGAAAAGAAAAACAGGAATAGTCTCCGATAAACGTCCCAAGCGCCTGCGCCGCATCCGATATAACCGGAACGTGCATCTTCCCAACATTAGCGGGTAGCCCACCCAAATGCACCTGTACCACCGCTTTTGTTTTAGCTGTAACCTTCGCCCTGACATCCACAGGATCAATACACAACGTATCTGCCAAAATATCTGCCCATACGATTTTACACCCTCGCCGCAACAAAAGAAGGTTCGTTGCCGTACAGGTTAAAGGCGTGGTAATGACCTCATCCCCCGATCCTAACCTACAAAGGTCGTATGCAGTCTCAAGAGCCGCTGTCCCGGAAGAAAGAGAAACAGCATGCTCTACACCAAAAAGCGAACAAAACTGCTTTTCAAACAAATCCACTTTTGGACCTTGCCCTATCCATCGGGAACGTAGCGTATCCGAAACAGCTTCTATTGCTGACTTCGGAACGTACGGATAAAATAAATCGATCATAACTACTCCATTGTCCGTTGCTGGTTAAAATATCCGGGAGCCCATAGGACCCCCGGATATAATTTACTTATACGTCAATTCGGTAAAACAGTTTGCCGGTGTGCCTTCGTCATAATAAAGACCTACCTTAAACTCTTTCCCGTTTGCCCATTCTTTATTCAACGTCCCGTTAGCTGTCGCTAAAACGAAGACAACCAACGGAGCCGCTGCCCCATTCGTCCCATCCCGGAGATAGACTTTGTCTCCCACAGTCGCGCCTGTCCACGCAAGCGTGATCGAAAAGACATATCCTACGCCAGTCTTGAGCAACTGGCTTCCGGTAAGGGCGAGGGTATCTGTAAGTCCCTGTATCCTTCCCATGTGTCTTTCCTTTCGTTAAACAACCGCTTGCGAGCTCGATGAGCTTGAACTCGAGGAGCTTGAACTTGACCGGCTCGAACTGCTGGACGAACTGCTCGACCTCGACGAGCTGGACGAGGACGAACTTGATGAACTGCTGCTTCGGCTACTCGAAGAACTCGAAGAGCTCGATGAACTCCGTGACGAACTGGAACTCGAAGAACTCGAAGAGCTCGATGACCTGCAACTTGATGAAGAAGACGAACTGCTCGATGACCGACTGGATGAAGAGCTCGATGAGCTGGAACAGCTCGATGAACTTGAACTTGACCGGCAGGAAGAGGAGCTCGAACTTTTTGAACTTGATGAACTGCTACTCGAAGAAGATGACCGACTGGAAGATGAACTGCTGGAAGAACAGCTCGATGAGCTGGAGCTCGATGAACTCCGGGAGCTCGATGAACTGCTGCTTGAAGAACAGCTGCTTGAAGAACTGGACCGGGAAGAAGATGAAGAACTCCGACTGCTGGAACTCGAACTCGAAGCCTCCACCACATCACCAACACGGTACAAACTGTCATAGTTTGTATCTGTCACACCCGTATCCGCATCAAGCGCAACCAGCCAAGCATTAAACTGGGTTATCATGTCATCAAGGAAATCCGAAACAGCGCCTTGATTTACACCCAATATTTTCATCTTGGCGTTAGGGACATCCACTAAATGCGTCAAATTGGCAATTTTAAGATTCGTGAATACCGTTGTCCCGTTGACAGTGGCGTCCGCGGCTAACTTGTCCTGCACACCGTTAAAATTAGTCCGCAATTTTTTAAGTAACGTGACAACATCGCCCAACAACATACCATTGTAAACAACCTTCTTTCCGAAAGTCGTTCCAATAGTCGGCGTACCAATCGCCCATAACGCATTGTAATTCGTGTCCGCAACACCGCCATCACTATCGAGCTTAGTCAAAACATCGTTGAAGTTATTGACAAGGTTCTCCAACACATCAAACAGACCCTTGTCATACCATCCACGATCAAATATGTCTTCACTAAACCCCATTGGTTTACCCTCCTGTTAATAAGGAATTTAGGGAGCCTCTTTCGTTTTATCCGAAGACCAACAGTCCCCGTTGAGCACTCCCCCATTCCTTGTTTTTTAACAGCTATTAGGCTGTACTAGCGGTAGTCCCCGCGGCAAACATTGTGATTACGCCATAATCCAGCGCGTTAAAGATCGGTTTAATCACACCGAAAATCGCGCCACATGAAATACCCCAAGAATTGCCGTAGTCGAAACTCTTTTCGACCCAAGCAACCGGAGCACCCCAAGCGATAACGGCAGATTGCTGTCCGCAGAGAATGTTTCGGGCAATCCGAGCGCTTCCGGATCCATCGGTATTGGTAAACACATATTCGTGTTCGTGAATGACCATACCGTTATAGATCCCGAGAGCACCACTAAAGATCGGGTTTTCTTCTCCACGCACATTCGCGTCTCTTTGCGCCTGATTCCACACAGGATCTTGACGCAAATCTGTCGCGCTATACGGATGAAGGATTGCCACATAATACTCTTTTCCTCCAACACGGACAGGACGGATCATAGGAGCAGCCAATTTTGCCGTCTGTTTAGCGGAATCCAACACTTTCGTATCCATCTTCATCGCGGAAGTTAATGCTCCGACAGAAGTCTGCCCACCAGCAAACACGGATCGTGTCGCTGCCGCAGCAGTAGGAGTATTAGAAAATGTGGCTGATGTTTTACCGCAAAGTTTGTCAAGGATCTCTTGATCTAACCTTTCGGCAAACCAGTCCGCCAAACGGTTCTTGGCGCTCATGCGCATTTCATACGCATTTTTCTTCTCATCCATCCGACCGGTAAGACGAACAGCATGGCGTAACTGGTCGATAGCAACGTCTTCATCGTAATCAGTCATCGCCTCCTCATTACCTTCAAGGGTACTGTCACCAGTAATCCCGGCACCGGACAATTTGATCCCTAACCCAAAACTGATGTTATTTCCTTTTTCTTTCTTTAGATCCTCAAGCTCTTGGATCATAGACTGTTCGCTTGTTCCGATAAACCGTGTCATATACAAGTTATCCCGGACATCAGCAAACAGTTGTTTACGCCATAACTCAGGGCGTAACCCTGCAATACTGACTGATAGTGCCATAAAATTGCTCCTTTAACTACGAAGGCTATACTTCCCGCATAGCGTTTAAATACTTCTCCCGCGTCTTTTTTGGCAACCGGGCAAACTCACGATCTGTCATTTTAGCAATCTCTTCTAATGCGAGATCATTATCACCCTTATCGCCGGCGGTATCTACATGCCCCGTAGTTTTTGTCTTATTTTGATTAGCCTCTAACCGTTCCTGCGCTTCCCGCGCTTTTTTTCCCTTTTCAACTTCTTCGGCTGTCTGCGCCGGCTTTACTTCTTCCTTCTTCGCTTCGTCTTTCTTAACGGGTTCTTTAGCTGCTTTCCGCGCCTTGATCCTAGTCTCGGCTATTGGGAACAGCTTGGCGAACTCCGGATCGCCTTTAATCAACTCATAACTTTTTATAGCTGGATTCTCGCCATTGGCTAATGCCTCGGCAACTTGGTCCAAATATTCCGCATTTACATCCAAAATTTCTCCCGCCAATTCCATGACCGCGTCATAATCTTCCGAATGAGCAGTCCGGGCTTCATTATCAAACATCGTCAGCATTTTCATCCGTAACGGATCAATAGCCGGCTTCTTCTCTACCGCCGGTTTGGCATCTTCAGTATTCTTTACAGCGACAACTTTTTTCAACAAATCCGTCACTTCTTTAACTGTCAAAAAATCAGTAGGATCCCTGCCTTTAAGCGCCGCTTCAATAGGGTCTTCTTCAACAACAGGCTTAACTTCCGTCTTTTTAGCCTGCGTTTCCCTGAACAACGCTGCATCACGTTCTTCTTCCGCTTTCTGTCGCGCCTTACGGTCCCTCTTCATTTGCCAATATAAAGCCTGCTCACTCTTAGAAAGTTTGCTCAAATCCACCTGTCCCTCTGATTTCGCTAGCTCAGTCTCAACACGCAACAATACGTCATCTCCTGCCGGTGTTTCCTCCGCTTTCTTTGCCGGTTCTTCTTTCTTAGTTTCTTCCTTCTTCGCTTCTTCCAATTTTTCCCCCTCAACCGGCTTATCCACCACTTTCCCCGGGATCGTACTAAGATCTTCCGGCTTCTGGTACCCTTCAACGGGACCTTCGCCTCTTAATACAGCCTCCACTTCTTCTTTGTTCAACTCCGCGGTCTTGCCAGATTCGACCTTCTCATTGATAACCTTTTCATCAACTACCATTTTAATCTCCTTTATTATAACGGCTATGAGGCTGCCGGCGCGCCTTGAGCAGCTGCTTGTAATTGTGCATCCTGCTGCTCCTTGATCCTATCTTTCACCTGTTGAGCATTAGACAAATCCATGTATTCAATCAACAAATCTATCGGTATCGGAGCGCCCGCTTTTAAGAGCTCCGTTAAATCTTGGAACGTCTCATACCGAATCGTCTTGTTCTGATCCGCTTCGGTGACATAAACGTCATACTTGTTATCTTTCACCATCTGTAAAAATGCGGCAACATGCCCTTCTTTAAGCCCCTCTGGATACCGTTCTTTGTCAACTGCCGTCCGCATATACTCCGGACCCAAAACCTTGATCATTTTCTTCTCATCAAACAACATTGGAACCATAGACAAAAGAAATTTACCGATAATCTCCTTTGAATATTGATAATTAGAAAATAAGCGCACAAGAGCCAGAACAGCCTGCTTAATGCGCATAGAAATAGCCCGACCTGATGTTGTCCCGTCTTGAAACCCCAAAAGGTCCGGGTTAACGGAAGATATTTGTGTAAACTCTTCATCAGCTTTTTCTTCACGCACTAAATGCGACTGGTTCGGTCCTTTCGGTTGAATTTCACGTAACTCTGTCCCCGGCTTCTTTCTAACCGTGATCCCGGGTTTTGACCCCATCTTCTCAAGCGCCTTCCACCCGGTATCTGTCAAAGCGTTATCATCCCCAATCCATCCGGAATTAGCTTGCGTATTAATAATGTGTAAATATTGGGACTTTGCCTTATTCTTTTCCCGTTGTGGGTCCTTCAACGCCCGTGTCAATCCTTGTACGCGATACTTCTCGTTCTCCGCTGTCGGAGCCCAGTCTGCCATAAACCGGAAAAACGGGTAACCGGAATAATATGGCTCAAATGGAGACTTGTCATCTTGTAAAATAAACCCGCAACAATATGCAGCAACCCACATTTCAGGTACCATACGTTTAACGACTTTTGTTTCTTTCCCGTCAATCGGTCCTTGCTCTTTGGCGAACTGTGTACCGTCCTCTTCTTTATCAAATTTTTTAGGCTCGCCGCTCTCTTTATCAATTAGAAAATACCGGTCAACCGTTTTTTTGCGCCAATATTCTTTGATAGTAAACTTTCCGTCTTTCTCAAAGTCTTCGTCATCCGTGACAGAAGCAATAAACTTCACATAATTCCTCTTCTGTTCATCGTTCCCATAATCATCATCCGCAACCACGCCCGGAGACCCGTCCATTCCTGAACCATTCTCGATAATGTCGTCATTATCTCTGACAAACCCTTTAATCAGCTTCTCTTTCTTTGGATATAACGCGATTAAATCATCTTTCGATAACGGAACAATTTTAAAAACATATTTCGCGCCATCGTTAAGGTCGTATTCTATACAATCAGGGTCGACCATGATCTGATAAGGAGACCGCTGTTTAATATCCAACTCCCCGCGAATAGGGTCGTTCTCATATTTTAAAACAGCTTCAAGAAAACCTTTCCCGCAAAAGCAGCCGTCATCAAACCAATACCCCATCTTGTAACTCATGTGTGACCATTTATCAATCGCCCTGATCATACGGTCCATGACTTCCGAGAACAGCCGGTCTTCTCCGCCTTCCGGATTAACCTTGATACGTGACGAATTCTCCCGCTGGTACCCTGACACGATATTAATAATCGGTCGTATCCTGTTAAACGTCAAAGCCGGACGCGACTGCTCTTTTAACTGGTCCCGCTCTTCCTGCGTCCATTGGTCCCCAAGGGCGAAACGATAATCCTCTTTTGCCTCAGTTTCCCAATCGGCATAATGGCGCGTACATCGGTTAAACCTCTTTAAAATTTCCATGCGCAAGCCGTCCTCTTTGATCGCGTCTTGCGATGTTGATTCAACCATCTTTTCCTTTGGCATTTTAATTCTCCTATGCTGTCATAGCGGATGTTGCCCCGGATCCGATCTCTTTCGGATAGGGATCATCACGCCAAGCATCTTTTTCTTTGACCGGGCTGGTCCTCTCAATCGCCCAACACCCCATGATATACGCGTCCGCGCGATCCGGAGACCTACCAAGCCGCTTCTTGACTTCTTCTTTCGGCAGTAACAAAACCTTACCATTTGAATTGACCACCTTAAACTTCAGCGCCAACAACTGCGTCCTAAGCTCTTCGTCTTCAGGAAACGGGATCTTACGGTCAATCACCAGCTGCATAAAATGCCATGCCATCGCTGCACGAAGATTGACACCCATAGATAACATCGGGTCCATCTTCTCCGCGGAATTAATAAACTGCACATTGTTCCGTTCATCCATTTCCCGCAACCGGTCACCAATCCCCTGTCCAATCCCGATAATATCAAGCGCGTAATTGTTAGTCCTATACCGTTTACCCATGACAACCATCTGCCCGGCGACCTTCATTGTGTCCCGCTCATGAAGGATCTCCATATCTTTAACACTATAATTCTCAGTAAAATAAATGACACACTCATCTCCGCCTAGTGATGGATCACAAACAATGATCCGCTTTAGATCCTTCGCCCACAACTTAACATCTTTTAAATCATTAAGCATTTTAGCGGATAACAATGAATTTTCCGCCTGCAACGAGTACCAATCACCGTCAAGATACGCCGCCAAAAGCGCCTTATTGTACTGAAACGCACTCCGTAACGTATTCACATAACTCGAAGGCAAATGCGGGTTGTCCGCATGAAGCGCCGGGATGAAATAATGGTTGGGCTTCTTGTTATCAATAAAATCTTCCTTGAGCCAACAATCAGCCGGATTTGCTGTATATAACTGTTTATACGGCGGGATTAACTCATTGTATTTCAGGCGTAATGTGCCCTGTAAAACATCCACATCAACACGCTCTGTTTCTTCCCCCTGATCTATACCGATAAAAGCGAACTCGGCTGAATTAAACTTATTAATCTTCTCCTGATCATCCAACCCGCCATAATACACCTTGACCGCCTCATCAATAATGATCTCTTGGTCCTGCTCCCTGATCCGATAATGGTCCGGAGGGATGATACGTTTAAACGTCTCAAGGGTCGTATGCCGAAAATCAACACCCTGCTTACGACCAATGAACCCAACTGGCAAAGGCGGTTTGGATGATGGTTGTAAATCAAAAAACTCTTTCAACCACCGGCACCACTCATCCACCCATAAACAAAATAAGACAGACTTCCCACCGCCCTTGCCTCCGCCAAACAGCAAAGACACCATATCCAACTGTTTATCCGTCAGTAAGCGCCACGCGCGGCTTTGCTGGCGCGTCAACATTATCTGTTGGTCCGTTATCATTTCCAGGTTCTTTCTCAACAACGATTGTCAAACGGGTAAAATCCTGCCCAAACATAGTCTTCTCAAACGGCACAGAGATTTGTTTTTTTAGCTTCCCGATCTGCTCAAGAGCGCGTAAACGAGCATTGTCATCCGGGACCTCTTTGCCTGCATCTTCAACTTCAATGCCGCCTTCTCCATCCTCTCGGTACACCCGGCAAGATTCTTTTGTCATAGACCTAAACGCGATACGTGATAACTCACGCGCCTGCGCTTGATCAGTCGCTCCTGCCATTTCTAACTCTTCGATAATGCTTGCCCTGACTTGTCTTTCTAACTTGATCGAAGCCGTTGTACGAGCATAAGAAACGGAATATCCAGCAGCTCGTGCAGCTGCAAAAATATTCATCCCAGCAAGGCGGTTTTTTCGATATTTAACCTGCCTCAAAGTCATTCCTATTAACGACTTTCTAATTTTATTCCGGATCTCTTTACGGCTTCGGCTCTTTTTTTGGACAGCTTTGCCGGATAAGCTCTTTTTCATCTTACTCCCCCTTTGCTTTTTGTAATGATCCCATCCCGCCACCATAATACGATTCCGGAGATTTCTCTGTCCGGACGCCGTCTTGAATCTCTGTGTTGCCGCCATTAGGCGTCACCGGAGCATTAGCTGGATCATACTTTGAAAATCCAGTATCTCCTTGACCTTTTTGTCCTTCTTTCGCCATTCCTTCCATATTGACCCTCCTCTCATAAAAAAAGCTATAAGACCCGTTGTCTTATAGCTTTCAATGGATGCCCCCTACCGGGCTCTTACAGCCTCAATTTATGACGTAATATCTTATTAAGTCAATATAAAATCTTTATTTATTTTAAAATTGTTGTAATGTAGGGTATTACAGAATATTTCCCGACGAGACTGGAATTAATAGGACGGGCAGTTAAATCGTAGCTTTAAGGTTAAGATTGAATTTGTCTTTTTTAATAGCATGAATAACACGTACAATCATGATTCTTGCGTTACGGAAATTCATTAACTCTGATGATACAATAACGCGCCCATTAGATCCAACAATCCTCCACCAACATTGATGAGGATATGGCGCTCCGGATGCCTTAATCTCTATACGAATCTTTTTCATTTTTATATCTCTCCTTTCACATGTTCGTAGTCATGGCACTACTTCAACTTTTACACATTGGAATTTATCAAGCCATGCATCTAATTGAATTACGTGTTGACCAATAAATTTTCTCAAAAATAGAGCAGTTTTAATAATTGTCCCATCTTCAGCAACTAAAACTCCACCAGTTTTCTCTCCAAAAGTAACCTGATATAATATTTCTTTTCTCACTCCTCCACCTTTCTTAACTGCTGCTGCGTCGAAAAAGTATTATTTGCTCGGTTTCCATCCAGTCTTTCTCATCGTTCCGTAAACATACGCATCTGCCTTCTTACCTTTCAACCCTTTTTTCCGAGCCTGCGCTTTCAACCGTCTTTCCATTGCTTTTGGCATATACCTATCCCTCCTTTTCTAATACCCCATCTTTTTGCCCTTCCTCTTTTTTCTCTTCTTCGCCATATATCTCACCTCCTTTAATGCCTGCGGAAATCCTCGGCGTTCGGACACGTATCAAAATGAGACACCATCCGATCAGGATCAAATTCCTCTTCCCTCTCTATCTCATCATCATAATCAACAGGGATTTTTTTACCTTTTACCGTCACCATCCACAAAATATCCGAACCACACCCTCGACAGACCCCTTTATTTGCCATTTCCTTTAACCCCTTTTTTCGCCTGATAGTGTTTCCATTGGACGAACAAAAAACCGACGGTATACATCCACTCCACAAAACTGTCAGTACGCTTAACGCTAAACTGCGGATGCAACTTCTTCCACCGCTCTATCCAGTCCGGAAATATAGGTATATACCATGCTCCCGGACCAAATGCCCATGCGATACACTCGTCAATTTCCGGACCGGTAACACCGGCTTTCATGAGGATATAAGCAACCCGCGCTTCTGTCGCGCTTTCTGCCTGATATTCATGCTTCATCATTGCCACCAAGAGTATGTTCAAGAAACGCTATACTGCTCTTCCAATGCTGAATAAGGATGATCTTCTCCCGCACCGGCAAATTAATTAAGTCATCCGACGAGATCTTCTTAAGCACTTCGATATACTGATCTATTTTGTCCATATTTAACCCCGCTCTACATGCCTAAGTCACTTTGACGAAAAAGGCAAACTCTGGACGCTGTGACAAGGGGCTCTCCCCACTTGACTGCCGATAAAGGCAAACCCAAAGTATCAAAGAACGGGGATTATTTTTGGCACGCATATTCCTTTCCTTCAACAACCTTTTTACCAATGTAATGGCAATCAAATCCATTCTTTTCCCATTGAGTTACTTTATCGGCAGATACTATGATGTTAGATTTTCCTTTCATAGCTTGCTCAACAGGGTTTAATGTTGCACAGCCTGAAAAAAACCATAGAATAATGGCAACACATATAAAGACCATAGTTGTTTCAATAATGGTTTTCATTTTGTCTCCCATTTTCACTCTCCTTTTTTATTGATAAACTCGGCGGATTTTTAAATGTTTCTTTCCATAATTATCTTTTGATAAAAATGAAAACAATTATTATGGACATTAACATATTGCGTGAATGGTGGTAGAATCATAATAACATCTCTCCTATTATCAAAAAACGGACAATCATTATAAATAAAATCTCTCATTTCATCCCATTCTGGATAAGAATCTCTACGGCTTATAGATATATGAAAATATTCTCCTTTACCCATTGGCGGTAAATCAACGCAAGTATTATCATAAGTGTCTATACTCAGCAACGCACACAAACCAGATAATTTTTGTTTTGTGATTGCATAATTTCCTTCTGTCATGATAAATTCTTTCCATCCTTTTGGAATAATCAATGGTGCTTTACATGTATTCATTTCTCCCCTCCATACTCAACTCCTTTCAATATTAAAATTTCTCCACAAAACAGACAAGTTCCAAAGTACCCTGACTGGACTTCTTTATTACACCTTTCACACCACCACTTTTTCATACCCAACCCTCCCTAGTTTTTTTACCTTCTAGTTAATAGGCGTAGTATCCTTTTGAACGATCTTTAAGTTCATAAAACCATATTCTTCAACAAAATTATTTACAATAAACTTGCACCCTTTTATCTCAATCTCTTCACCAATTCTAAAAATTGAAGTAAATCCATCCTTTTTTAATTTTTCAATTGCAAGGTTAAAACTTTCTTCTGAATTTGTTGAATCGTGTTCAATTCCCAATTTCTTTAATAATTCTTCATTGATCTCTTTAATAATTCCTTCGTTTGGATTACAAGCCATTTTCACTCTTCTTTTTTATTAATAATTGATAAATTCAAGCCCATAAACGCTTTCTCTTTCTCATCCCACGCTCTGAACTTAATTTCCCGCACGTTATTCTCCTTTCGTGATTAGATCATGGATGGCATTGACTAATTCATCTACTGAAAATACAAATTTAATTGTTTTTTCTTTTTGATATTTCAGATTAAACTTATACTTTTCAAGAAAGATTTTCCTTATCTCCTCACTTGTCACTTCTCTCACACCGAAGTAGTTACAAATAGCTTTGGATAAATATTTTGCTTCACCAATTAAAGTATGTTTTCTATCAGCAATCTTTAAATGTCCATGTAAAAACTCGACTAATTTCTTTTCATCCAACGGCTTTAAATTAGAGGGAATTGGCTCTTTATATCTACAACAAATGCAATGGATCATTTACTCTGCTCCTTTCAATAGCTCTGGTGGTTCTGGGTTAATAGCTTTAGGCATAAAATCTTTGTAACTTGGAAAATGTTTATCAACTAACAAATTCTGTCCCGAAGATCGGCTTTTCTAAATTCTTCTTCTGTTTACTCATTCGGGCGTTCCTTTCCACAAAGAGGACAAAATTTCCATTTTTTTGTATATAAAAAACCAACAATAGTAACCTTTTCTTGACCAATAAATGGGTAACCTTCTCCACAACAATTTTTAATAACTTTCTTAAAATGCTTACACCACCACTTCTTCATCCCCCTACTCCTCTGTAAAATTTCTTTTTATGATAATCCAATAAATTCCAATAATGATTAATCAAATTATATATTCCTCCAGTTGAATTTGTATTACAGGCTTTTGCGATGTCTTTAAATTTCCATCCAGCATTACGAAGATAAATCATATTTATAGGATGAACCCTATATTTCTTTCCGCTTGTTGGACGATGATCTGTATTTCCTCGTTTTAAACCAACATATACACCATGATCTCCATGCCAGCCACGCCCAGAAACCCTATTAATGAATACTTCCCAAGTCATCCCCCTACTCCTTCGCCAAAGCCTCATTGGTCATTGTTTTATATCCCATTTAAAATATCGTACAAACTTTATTAATCCAACAATAGCCCACAATACCATAGTTGTACTAAGCATTATGATCGACAAACCAACAGAAAGACGGAAAAAAATTACCTTCTATCCGTTATCACCTTCATAAAATTTCTTTAGCTGCTCAATAGCTAGAAGCACATCATCTTTGGAGAAATTATACCGCCGATAATTAAAATCTATAATATTGTTCCCCTTCTCATCCCGGCGGTTCGTGATGACCCCGGAAAAAATAACGTATCCGAGACTGTCAAGGCACGTATTTGTCAAATCTTTTAACTCCGTTGTGTCCGGATGCAGACCTTCACCTTGCATAAACTCCTCCTCTTCTTTTAACAATCATATATGGGATGTCCGGGTTAAGCGCTTTGAAAATTTTATACTTAATCCGCCAAACATCCGTGCAGAACCCCTTAGTATCATGCACCTCTAAACTGCCGTCGTTTTTTAATACGGAAAAGTCGACAATATGTTTACAGATAGGATGACCGTTAAAAACAAAATCGAACGTATACTGAACCACAAAGTCTTGAATCTCGCCTTTCTGTTTCATGTCCTGTAACCGCGCGCAGTATACAGCCTCGAACCGGGAATCGTGTTTATGCCCGAGATAACAATACGTTTTTTTATTACCATACTTAGATCGTCGTATCATAGCAACTCCGGAAGAGGCGCCCAATGGGAAACACTTGTCATACTATGCTTGCGTTTTCCCATCATAAATCCTGATTGCCAACTCTTCAACCGGAAAAAGCTCCGGCTTGGTCGTTTTTAACTCTCTCAAGAGATTCTGGATGATAATACACAAAATATCCAAATGCTTTCGCCGGTCACCTTCCACCTTCGCCGGATCCGTCTTCTTGACAAGCATCATATCCAGCTTGTCGATAGCAATCATAACATCCGCAGCCCGGTCATACCAAACGAACCTCCTGTCTCCCGGCAAATCATCAAAAGACTGTCCACCTGGATTAGAAGGATAGTACATAAGGGCAGCCAGGGTTTTAGTAACAGGCGTTCTCTTAAGCGCTTCAAGTGTCCGCGCAGAGAGGGTAGAAATAGGCTGTTTAATCTCTTTTTCTTCCACAATCTCTTTTGCTCCAATTTCGTCAGACGGAGGCGGTACTTTAACGCGATCCAATTCTTTTTTCTTAACCATCATAACCCTCCTTATTTAACAACCATTGAAATATCCCTTACACCTATACTTTCGAGGATAGAACTGATCTGCGCGCACCCTCCGCGCATAGCCTTAAAATCCTCTGCCTTATACTTCTTGTGTTCCTCGATATTAAATCGCGCGTTAAACTGGCTCCATTCCTGCTTTAAAACAAAAAGGAACCACGGATACGCCCTGCGTATCCCATGTCGATATAGCCAGTAACTATCACAGACATTTAAGATCACCTCATCAGGAAAATGAACTTTTTGCATTTTCATGTCCTTTTTTGCCTGATTGATTAATGCGTGCAGATTAAATCCAGCAGCGACAACCTTATCAACTGCCGCTTTGACTGCCGGGTTTACCGGTATTGCTACTTTTCTCTCTTTCATTCCCTCCCCCTGCGATAAGAGACAATTTATCAATAGACCCTCTCAACTCCGCTGTCAATATAGATCCCCATGCCAACGAGCACCGCCCAACCCTCCGCGGAGGAGTAGAATTGTATGTAAGCTCAACCCAAAACTCGCACATGTGCTTTACGCATGGAGAGGCAACCGGGCGCCCAATACTCATAAGAGGACAAATCACCTGTCCAGCAATGCCGATTCCCGGAACAGGCAAATCTTCCGGCTCTTTCTTAAGAGCTATAACGTCTTTATCTATTGTTGCCATTTTTATCCCTCACCGCTGATAAAAGGCTATACCCACAAATATCACTCCACGGAGATTCGTTAAACGCCTTTTTTTGTGTTGCTATCCGAAACAGCTTGTCAATAACACGTACGACTGTTAAGGCATCATCCATTTGCTCAGGGCTGATGCCGTTCGGATATAATATCCTCATGACATGCCCGGACTTGCCGAAAGAATCGCCATACACCCGCTGCTTTTCAGTAACGAGTGAGGCTATTCTCCCGGCTTCAATAGCGTATTGGCTGATACAGACCTTAATCATCCCATCCTTTTTCTGTCGCACCAACATTTCCCTGCTCTAATTCTTGGCTGACCGGATTGACCGGCTGACCGTATTTGTCGATTTCAACGACTTCATAAGATGATTTCTGCGCGGTTTCGGTCCCGTCCTTATTCATCCACTTACCGCGGGAGATCTTGATAAACGCGCCGTCTTTGATCTTATCCATGACCCGCATAACCCTAGCACTACCGTTTTCCCAATACTTAACCCCGAGCTCCCCTTCGACCTTGTACTGCACAACCTCTTTGGCTGGGTCAAGACGGGACGGAACAAACCGATACCCGAGGTATTTAACCTTAACAACCCCGCCTTTTTCAAGGATCAGGAAATTCGATTGTGCTGCGGCTTTATCTGCTAACGCGCCCATTTTGGATTCCTCCTCTTTTTATGGGTTTAACTTTCCCTTTTTTTGTCCCAATACGGACTTTTGCACCGCGGACATGTCCGTACATCGACTTTTCCGTTTAAACCTTTTCCCCGCGGCTGCCACTTGTAAAAGCACCGTAAACACTCTAATATCGTCCGCACAACTTTAACGATTGCCATTATTTAACCTCCTCAATACTAATCGGAATAACCCCTTCACGCAAATCAGCGATAGATGAAAATGCCGCTTTCGATA
>Ga0247727_10002566_pt1 | contig 41308 bp, 36 predicted proteins | sample WisWelCaveWW1625_FD_202498 | JGI IMG/M metagenome (GOLD analysis project Ga0247727, IMG submission 202498) | Biofilm microbial communities from Wishing Well Cave, Virginia, United States - WW16-25 | ecosystem: Environmental > Aquatic > Deep subsurface > Groundwater > Cave microbial mat | place...
CGATGAGCGATCTCACTTTCTGCTCACCAGTCCCGATGGAACCGCGAAGATCAAGCTACGATTGGGTGCTCAAGCCGCCTGACCTCGTCGAAGTAACGCGCCGGAAGCAACAGCCATTGAACGAGCGAGCGCAGCTCTCGCACGCCGCAGACGCCATAAGCCCTAAGCGCGGCAGCGAACAACGGGCAAGGCTCAAGCTGCAAGAGCCTGCGCACACGTTCTGGCGTCAACCAGGCTTGCAACTGCAACAGCAACTCGTAACGCCACGCGCCGAGATGTTGCCGGTAACGTTCGTAGAGCATCGCCGTGTAGTGGCTGTAAACCAGGTCGCGTTCCAGATGAAGCTGCCGGTCAACTCGCCACTCAGCGTAGCTCGCGGGAAGCTCCGGAATGCGCATCCCGGCGCCCACGCGGTGAAACACTTCGTAAAGGTCTTGTTGCTCTGCCCGTGTCAGTGGCCGGCGCAGCATCCGGTAGGCACGCTCTGAATAGTCAATCAGCAGGTAGAGCACGTCGCGGTAAGCCCAGCCGGGGATGCGGTCGCCGCGACTCAGTTCCACCGAGGCGTGAGCGGCGTTGATGCGATTCAACGTCTGCCGCGCCGTCGCTTCGTCTACAAAGACTATTGCCTGTGCATAACGGACAGTTGAAAACAATCGCCCGATCGGATCGTCGGGAATGCGGTTGGTGAAGAAGAGCCAGTCAACGGCGCGATTCAGCGCGAACTCCGCCGCCGCCCCGGCAAAGACGAGCAGGACGAGATCGGAATCGCCCCAGATGGCGCGGACGATTGAATGACGATCAACAAAGTCAGCCATGGCGCTTCAGTGTAGCGGCCATGACTCGATCCTGGCAATTCCGCGACGCCTGATGCGAGCCGCGACGGATCGTCAGCCCGAATCCGTTGCGCTGCGCAAACGCTCGATGATTGTTTCAGAGATGTCGCTGGGCGACTGAGATTCGTTGATTGCGATGCGAATCGAGGACTGCTGATAGAGCGGCAATCGCTGTTCGTAACGCGCGCGCGCTGATTCTTCGTCCGGCGCGAGGGGTCGAACCGTCCGGTCCTGCCCGATCCTGCGCCAACACAATTCAAACGGCGCATCCAGCCAGACGGTGATTCCGAGCTGCGACATCAATTCGCAATTCCCGGCTCGCGTGATCGCGCCGCCGCCGGGAGCAATCACAGCCGGTTTGCTTTGCGAGACCTCGCGCAAATTTTCAGTTTCGAGCTGGCGAAATCTTTCTTCGCCTTCGCGCGCAATCAACTCACCGATTGTGCAGCCGACTCTCGCTTCGATCACCTCGTCGAGATCAATGAAGGGACGGTCAAGCCCGGCGGCCAGCAGAGAGCCGACGGTTGATTTGCCGCAAGCCATAAAACCCACGAGAAAGATTTGGGATTCGAGATTTGAGATTCGAGATTGGCTCATCGCGCCTGTGGCTACTCAATCGTCGCGCCGCTCATTTCCAGCCGTTGGTAAAACTCCGGCAGCGACACCGAAGCCGCGTCGGCATTGACGATCTCCGTCTCGCCTTCCGCGATCAATCCGGCGACGGCGAAAGACATTGCGATGCGGTGGTCGTCGAACGAATCAATCAGCGCGCCGCGCAGACGCTGCTTGCCGACGAGTCGCAACCCGTCATCGAACTCCTCCACTTCGACTTCCATTCGCCGCAGGTTGTCAACGACCGAGCGTATGCGGTCGCTCTCTTTGACCCGCAGCTCGCGCGCGTCGCGGATGGTCAGCGCGCCTTCGAGCTGAGTTGCGGCGATTGCGAGGATCGGGATTTCGTCAATCAGGTTGGCGATGATTGCGCCGGAGAGTTCCAGATCGCCTTTCAGCATTGACGATTGCGCGCAGATGTCTGCGACCGCCTCGCCATGCGCCGTGCGCCGGTTTTCGATCTCTATCTTCGCGCCGATTGTTTTCAGCGCGTCAATCAACGCCGTGCGCGACGGGTTGATGCCGATGTGCCGCAGACGCAATTCGGCGTCAGGCGCAATCAACGCCGCGACGATGAAAAACGACGCTGATGAAAGATCGCCTGCGACGGTGTAATCGCCGAGCGCGCGCAACGGCTTTCGACCAACGACCGAAATTCGAGAGCCATCACCGGTCTCTTCAATCTCAATCGTTGCGCCGCATTCACGCAGCATCACCTCGGTGTGGTTTCGCGTCGGCGTTTTTTCGATCACACCGGTTCGGCCATCGGCGAACAATCCTGCCAGCAGGACGCACGATTTGACCTGCGCGCTGGCGGCCGGCGGAGCGTACTCAATCGCTTTCAGATTGCCGCCGTGAATCCGCAGCGGCGCGAAATTGTTTTCGCGGGCTTCGATGCGCGCGCCCATCAACCGCAACGGATCAATGATGCGTTTCATCGGGCGACGCCGGATGCTTTCGTCGCCGGTGATCCCGGTCGCGAAGTCTTGTCCGGCCAGGATGCCTGACAGCATCCTGATCGTCGAGCCTGAATTGCCCGCATCGAGCAGCCGCGACGGTTCGCGCAATCCGTCCAGCCCGACTCCATCAATCGTGATCGCCTCCGGCTCGCGTTTGATCTTCACACCCAGCGCTTCCAGGCAATCGAGCGTGCTCCGGCAATCGCGCGCCGATGAATAATTGCGCAGTCGCGACACGCCATCGCCGATTGCGGCGAACATCGCGCTGCGGTGCGAGATGGATTTGTCTCCAGGCAATTGGAAATCGCCGCGCAATCGCGGGGCGGGACTCACTTTGACCGTCTTGGTTGAAGAGTTTTCCGATGCGGACATCTGTCAGAATTGCCTTGAAACTTTCGCGCTGCGCGAGCCGTAGAGATGGGCATACCACGCAAAAGCTCGTCGAGCGATTATCTTGACATCACTTTTTACGCTGTGTTACACAGTGCGCGACCTGACCGTAATCGCCGAAGTCTTAGACTCGCGATCATCTTAACAGATCGAATTGGCAGATCAAATTTAGGTGGGAAAAGGACGCCCGGCTTATGATGCTAGCCGAAAACGTGGTCGAATTGACCATCGCCAGTCAGCTCGAGTTCATTGATCTGGTCACTACACTCACGGACAACATCACGAGCATGATCGGCTTTGACGAAGAGTCGGCCTACTGGATCAACATGGCTGTGCGCGAGTCGGTCGCCAACGCAGTCGAACACGGCAACAAATACGATCCGCAAAAGAGCGTGGACATCCGGTTCACGATCGGCGTTGATGCGTTGCGCGTGACGGTCCGCGATCACGGAGAAGGCTTCGATCCGGCGACTCTTCCCGATCCGCTCGATCCACACAATCTGCTCAATCCCGCCGGCCGCGGCATCCTCTACATCCGAACCTTTATGGACAGCGTCGAATACGAGCGCCACCCTGAAGGCGGCATGATCGTGACGATGTCCAAACGCCGCGCGCCGAAACAACCTCAGGATTTGAGCGAAGGAGAGCACCATCACGATGCAGTTGGAAATTAAAGAACGCACCGTAGGCGATGTCGTCATCCTGGAGATGTTCGGCAAGATCATCATCGGCGAAGGCAGCGTGCAATTGCGCGACGCCGTCAGCCGCCTGCGCGACGCCGGTCGAAACAGAATTATTCTGAATCTGGGCGGAGTGAGTTATGTTGACAGCTCAGGCATCGGCGAGTTGGTCTCGAGCTATACGACGACCAAAAATACCGGCGGGCGACTGAAGCTGCTCAACCTGCCGAAGAAGATCAAAGATTTGCTGATGATCACCAAGCTGCTGACTGTCTTTGAGATTTACGAAGACGAGCAGGCGGCGCTCGATAGCTTTCAGTGAAGACCGGATTCAGGGTTTGCTGAATCATCAAACCCACGATGGCGGATAACGTCCATCCGCCGTCAAGGTTTCCCGCTCAAGCAATCGGCCATCATCATTCAAGCGCAACAAAATGACGTGGCATCGCTTTCAGACCGAGGGTTGTTCAGGACGAGAATTGACTGCCCGTCGCGCGCTGGCTTTGAGCAGGATCATCACGTGACGGTATTGGAAGTATTTGTCCAATTCCGCTTCCTCTTCCAGCGTCAATTCGCCTTCACGATTTCTGTCGAGCAGGTCTTCCAACCGTTCCTGCGCGGCTTCGGAGATTTTGAAATCAATCATCTGTTCCAGCGGCGGGCTGGACGCAAGAAAATCTATGATCTGCTCGTGGACCGGTTTGACTGAAGCGTCATTGCCGGATGGCAAAGCCAGCTTCTCCGTCACAGCTTCCCTGATAAGAGCCGACACATTGGCTGGATTTATCTTGAACTGCGCAGCCAATTCATCTGGAACTTCAAGAGTGATGGTTGTCATAATCGTTCGCGCCTCGCTTTTCAACCTGCGCGATTCTATCACGGCGCAGCAACGCGGCGATACGGCACCACAGCGCGAGACTTCGACTCTTCTCTCGCCGCCGCGTCGCCCGATTTGTTTTTACGGGAAGATCCCCAACTCGGCATATGACTGCGCAACCTTCTCAATCGCGTCGAAGAACGCCGCGGTGCGCAGATCGGGAATCCTCGAATCGCTCTTCCAAATATCGCGCAGCCTCTGATAAGCCACGACCATCGTGTCTTCCAAACCCGAATTCACAAAATCCTGCTCATCCGGCCCGCGCACCACCAGCTCACGCTCGGTCTCAGTGAACCTCTTGCCGGTGGCTACTTCAATCGCGTGCAGCATACGCAATTCGGACGATTGTTCGTACCGCTTGCCCATCCGGCCTATGCGAACGTGCGACAGATTCTTCAGCCATTCGAAGTACGAAACCGTCACGCCGCCCGCGTTGGCGTAAACGTCGGGGATGACCAGCACGCCTTTTTTGAGCAGAATCTCTTCGGCGCCCGGCGTGGTCGGGCCGTTAGCGCCTTCGACAATGATGCGGGCGTTGATCCGCCCGGCGTTCTCTTCGGTGATCTGGTTTTCCAGCGCGGCGGGGATCAGCACGTCGCAATCGAGTTCGAGCGCGTCTTTGTTGCTTCCGATATTGGCGGCGCCGGGAAAGTTCAAAACCGAGCCGGTCTCCTGACGATGCTTGAAGACGTCGCCTTCGTGCAGACCGTTCGGATTCATAATCGCGCCCTCGCGCTCGGCGATGGCGATGATGATCGCGCCGCCGTCTTCGCGGCAGAATTTCGCCGCGTGGTATCCGACGTTGCCCAGCCCCTGCACAACGACCTTCTTGCCCGCGATGCCGGGATTGAGTCCCAGAGCCTTCATATCATCCGGATGAGCGCAGGCTTCGCGCAGAGCGAAAAAGACGCCACGACCTGTGGCTTCCTTGCGCCCGCGCACGCCGCCCTGCGACAGCGGTTTGCCGGTGACGCAGGCAATGGCGTCAATCTGTCCGGGATTCATCGCCGAGAAGGTGTCGGCGATCCACGCCATCTCGCGCTCGCCCGTGCCGTAATCGGGCGCGGGAACGTCAACGCCGGGGCCGATGAAATTCTTCTTCGCCAGTTCGTGCGTGTAACGACGGGTGATGCGCTCAAGCTGATCGAGCGAGTAACGGCGCGGATCAATCTGGATCGCGCCTTTCGCCCCGCCGAACGGAACATCAACGATTGCGCATTTGTAAGTCATCAGCGCAGCCAACGCCTTCACTTCATCTTCGTTCACTTCGGGCGCGTAGCGGATGCCGCCTTTCGTGGGCAGCTTGTGGTGGCTGTGTTCGACGCGCCAGGCCTTGATCACCTCGACCGAGCCGTCGGGATGCCGGATCGGAAACTCAAAGCTGTAGACGCCGTTGCAATGTTTGATCTGATCGAGCAAGCCTTTGGAGTGATTGGTCAATGCAGCGGCCCGATCAACGTAACGAACGACGTTCTCGAAGAAGCTGGTGTGGGCAGTCATGCGCTCTCCTTTTCGTTGATTGTAGTTGACGGAAATTTTATTGCTTTATTTCTCTGATGCGGAGGCCCGATTATAGCCGCTGCGCAAACATCAGGCTACAGCTTCGATCACACATCCAGTCCGACAGTTCTCATCAGCTCCAGAGCATTGCTGCGCTCGACCACGCCCGGACGCAGCTTGTAATCGAAGATCATCCGGCCCTCTTCCAGGCGATCCTCGAAGTGCACGTTCGCCGCGCGCTCGCCCAAGCCGCCGGCGATTCGAGTCAGCGCCAGATCGTGCGTCGTGACGATGCCGATGGCGCCGCGCTCAACCAGACCTTTGACGACGGCTTCCGCGCCGATGCGCCGGTCGTGCGAGTTGGTTCCGCTCAAGATTTCATCGAGCAGAAAGAGCAGCGGCCGCTCGCCTTTGGTCAGCTCGACGATCTGTCGCAGCCGCGTGATTTCGGCGTAGAAACGCGACGCGCCGGTTTGCAGCGAATCGAGGATGTGAATCGAAGCGCCCACGGCCAGTGGCGACAATCGCAGCGCCCGGGCGCGCACCGGCGCTCCGGCCAGTGCCAGAACGACATTCGTCCCGACAGTTCGCATCAACGTGCTCTTGCCGGACATATTCGATCCGCTGAGGATCAACACCCGAAGATCGCCGCCGAGCTTCACATCGTTCCGCACCGAGCGTGATTCGGGAATCAGCGGATGACCCAACGCTTCGCTGTCAAAACAGACTTCGCCTTCGATCAATTCGGGGAACGGGTCGCCGGGATGCTCGTAGGCATAGCCGGCGAGCGAACCCAACGCTTCGATCTCGCCGACCGCGTCGAGCCACTGCGGAATCTTCGCGCCCGACTTCTGCCGCCATCGTTCAATCGCCAACGCCAGTTGCGCAGGCAGCAGCAGCACGAACGCAATCGGCGCGAAGAATTGGTTCTTCATCGAATCGAGAATCTGAATCAGCCGGTTGAGTCGCGCGATCTGTTTCGACGGCGGCTGGCCGTCAGTCTCCAGAGCTTGGCGCAACTCGACGAGCCGCGGCGCCGTAAACCGCTCCCGCTCCAATCGCGCAAGGATTTCGGCGAGCAATGACAGTTCACGACCCGGTCGTTCGACTTCCGCAACCACACGCCCAATCTGACTGCGGTAGCGGAAGAGAAAGATCGCTTCGACGAACAAAGCGACGAGCGCGTATCGCCTGAATCCGAAACCCAGCCACATCACGACAGCGACGACCGAGAAGGCTCCGATCATCGCCGCCACGATTTGCAGCCAATGCGTCTGGCGCGAAGTGAACACGGGCGGCGCGTTTCCCCAGGCCGAAAGCTCTTCTGGATGCGCCCCCGTTCGCACATCCTCGCCGAGCAGCGCGATGTCTTCGCGCAAATCGAGCCGCGCGCGAAGATCATCAACGGCCTGTTGCCGCGCGCGAACCTCAGAAATCGAAGCCGGCGCGCCGAGCCACGACGCCAGCTTCTCTTCACCCCCCTGCGTCCGCGCCGTCGAGATCAATTCAAACAACGATCCCTGGCCGAACAGATCCAAATCTTCCGAGTAAGAATGAGATTTGCCGGCAAACCTCTCGCCGGATTCTCCGCTTCCGCTCCAGCGATCTTCGAGTCGCGCCAGTCCGCGCTCGTAAAACTTCACTGCGCGCTCAAACCGCTCGACCGACCGATGGACGCGCTGATGAATCGCCATCAAGGCGATGAAAACAGCGACCGGCAAGGCGACCCACCAGGCGGCGATAATCTTCTCGACCGCCATCACGATCATCAGCGCGATGACCGCGAAAACGACGCGACGCCAGAACCAGATCGCGCGGCTGCGCTGTTGTTCTCGGGCGAGCGCAGCGCGGCGCGCTGCCAGACGGCGCGTGTACTCAGGGCGAGGGTCGTTGAGCGGCGCTGTCGAAAACTCAATTACCATTTCTCTCCAACGCGCCATTTCTCTTCAAGGCAAAAGCCACGTAACTCCCGCCTGGCGGATCTTTCGATTTGCCGCCGCCCGCCGCGATCACCACGAACTGTCGCCCGTTCACTTCGTACACCGCGGGCGTGGCGTTGCCCGCCGCCGGCAGCGTCGTCTCCCACAGCAACTGGCCCGTCAGCTTGTCAAAGACGCGGAACTTCTTGTCGTAATTCGTCGCGCCGATGAAGAGCAACCCGTTCGCAGTAACAATCGGCCCGCCATAATTTTCACTGCCTGTGTCGCGCATCCCCTTCGCCGCCAGCTCAGGATATTCGCCGAACGGAATCTGCCAGACGATCTTTCCCTGGTTCAAATCAATCGCGTTGAACGTGCCCCACGGCGGCGCGATCGCCGGATAGCCATCGGGATCGAGGAATTTGTTGTAACCGTCGAACGAGTATTTCAAATCCATCGGCGATGGTTTTGATTGAATACCAGAAGCCACCGTGTCTTCACCGGTCAAAATGTAGCTGGTGATTGCGCGAATCGCATCGCCTCCGATCCTGGAAAATCCCGGCATTCGCCCCATACCTTGTCGAATGGCCGCGCGAACCTCCGAGTCGCCGTATTTTTTGCCGAGGTTGACGAGCGATGGGAATTCCGGCGGAGAGCCGCTCAAATCTTTTCTGTGACAGCTTGCGCAATTCTGTTCGTACAAACTCTTGCCGCTCGGCAATGCTGTGGGCTTCGGTCGTTCAACCAGCCGCAGAATCCACGCCATCTCGTTCGAGTTCACGTAGAGCCAGCCGGTTTCGGGATCGAACGCTGCGCCGCCCCATTCGCCCGCGCCGTCGAAGCCCGGAAAGACCACCGTGCCTTCCAGACTCGGCGGCTCGAATTGCCCGTTGCTGCGAATCTTGCGGAATCGTTCGAGCGCGGCTCGGCGAGCTTCGGGCGTGCGCGTGGTCAACATCTCTTCGGTCAGGACTTGCCGCGCGAACGGCGGCGGCAGCAGCGGGAACGGCTGCGTTCCGGCAAGCTTCTCTCCGTCAACACCGGCGGTGGGAACTTTGCGGTATTCGATTGGGAAGAGCGATCGGCCCGTGGCGCGCTCGAAGACAAAGACGTGGCCCGACTTGGTGATCTGCGCGACCGCGTCAATCAATCGCCCGTTACGCTTCAGAGTCACGAGCGCGGGCGCAGATGGAAAATCACGATCCCACACGTCGTGCTTGATCGCCTGAAAATGCCAGACGCGCTTGCCCGTGTTCGCGTCCAGGCAGAGCAGCGTGTTGGCGAACAGGTTGTCGCCGTGCCGGTTCGCGCCGTAAAAATCGAAAGCCGCAGAGCCGGTGGGCGCAAACACCAGCCCGCGTCTCTGATCAACCACCAGACCGCTCCAATTGTTCGCGCCGCCGCTGTATGCGTGAGCGTCCTTCGGCCAGGTCCTGTTACCGAATTCGCCCGGATGCGGGATGGTGTGGAAAACCCAGCGCAGCTTGCCCGTGCGCACATCGTAAGCGCGGATGTGGCCGGGCGCTGAGGGCAGAGCTTCGCTGACCAGGCTTCCGACGATCAGCAAATTTTTGTAAACGACGCCGGGCGTGGTCAGGGTGATGGTGATGAGGTGCGGGTCGCGCCCCAGATTCTCGCGCAAATCAATACGGCCACCATCGCCGAAGCTTTTCACCGGTTGTCCGGTCCTGGCGTCGAGCGCATAAAGCCATCGCCGGTAACTGAAGAAAATCCGCTTGTCTCCTCCGCCTTCCCAGTACGTCACGCCGCGATTGCGCAGCTTGCCCGGGGCCTTCTTGCCCTCGTTCGGGTCGAGGCTCCAGATCAGCTTGCCGTTCTCGGCGTTGAGCGCGATCACGCGGACACGCGGCGTGGTCGCGTACATCACGCCGTCAACGACGACCGGGTTGCATTGCATCTCGGAGCCGGGGAATTCATCGCCGCTGTCGTAACGCCAGGCGACTTCGAGTTGATGGACGTTGTCGCGGGTAATTTGATCGAGCGTCGAGTAGTGAATGTTTTCCTCGCCGCCGCCGAACATCCGCCATTCGCGGTGGCTCGGTTTGGAGTTTTTTCCGCTCTGCGCAAACGAATGGTGCGCGAACCAGAGGGTCAGTAAAGACACAACAACAATCAGGGGTTTAAGTTTCATGGTTTTCGATTTGTCTGGTTATGGTTTCCAGATGGCAAGGTGTAAGATTGAGCGCTGCGGCGGCAGGTGTTGACCGATCAGCTCGAAGTCGCGCTGATTGCGAGTAGCAACGCCGTAGCCGTGCGCGAGAGATGTTGCTGCGATGAAAATATCAGCCCGAAGCCTGTTGCGTTCGCTCTGAGACAACCGGGCGGAGATATATGCAGCAATAGCCGTCGTTCGCTCTTCTATCTCCAAAACGCCGGACAACCGAATGAGATCCTCCATCCCCTGACGGTCTCTTTCAAGCCGCTCATCAACGCTGGGCGACTTGGCGATCTTGTTCTCAAACCCGAACCGCGCTTCGAAGACGGTCATTGCCGTCAATCGTGGGAAGCGCCCGAACCGTTTTCTGTAATCTTGAATCTGCTGCATCGTGTGAGGCTTCTGGTATCGCCAATCGGTGAAAACATCCGAATCGAGTGCGAGCCGCATTGTTGGGGGAGCAATGTCAGTCGGCATAATTTCTTTCCCGTCGAGCGGCCAGTTGAGATGCTTGTTATGCAGGAGGGCTACTCGAATCGCGGGCGCGCAGTCACTTCTGCCTTCTCTTCCTCACTCAGGTCGGCCAGCGAGAGGGCCGCGAGTCGGTTGACAGTCTGAAAGATCGCCTCATCCAATTGTCCGTCCAAGGCCAGGAATTGCTCGATGCGCTTGCCCCACTTTGTTTCAGGCAACCGCGGCGCGTCGGGGAATTCGTAAGTCGCCGTGCCCGTCAAAGATTTGATCAGTACCGGAAACTCGCGTCCATCGAGTCTCCCAAGTTCGCGACCGATCTCTTCAATATTGACGATCACGCCATTTTCAATGACCACGATTGCCCTGCCGAGAGGCAAGCTTTTTCCCAGAACATCTGCCTCGTAGTGAGCCACATTCAATCGGCGAACACTCGGACGGTCGGCGCCCTTCAAAATATCTAGCGATTGTTCATTTGCCGGGAATGGAAACTGCGCCTGAAAAAAAGGCCAGACGAAGGAGCGATCAACAATGGCGTGATAGACGAATGAAATTCGGTCTACATCAGCATCGAAGAAAAGCAGAGACCTGGCGAGCTTCTGGTCGAATGTCCGTTCGATTACCATCAATCGGTAGGCGACATGCCGGATATGCATTGTTTGATTAACCTCTTCGAGCGGCGCGGTGAATTCCACTTCGAGATCAAGCCCCAAGGCCGGGATTCTCAGCTTCATCGGTCCAGCCAGCCAAAGCAGGCATTGGAGTGTTGCGGCGACAAACGAGGCGCGCGCTCTATCGGCGGCATTCTCGAAATAGAATCCCACTTCCATCTCATCCTTGCCGTTGAGGCGTTTGCCCTTCAACTCGCAGATCATCGTCACAGCCTCATCAACGGCAACCTTTACGGTAGTCTGCCTTGAGTCAGCAATCATAAACATTTCGACGACCGGCGCGGAAAGGGCGTAGTGGAAAACAGGAAAGACCAACTCTGCTTTGTGCTCCTGCACCTGCTCCGGCAGAGAGGAATTAACAGTCCCGGTCAGAACGCTGGCCATTGTCTCCGGCTGCAATGTGTCTGTTACAGTCTGCATAAAATCACCTCCGCAACATTCTAAGATCCGCCTCGCGCAACTACAAGATTAAGCTACTTCGATTGCTGCTTGAATGAAGACGCCTGCAGCGCGCGCCCCGCAAGCTCACCCGTATACTGCCCGCCATCAACCGCGATCTTCCCGTTGACGATCACGTACTTCATTCCTTCCGCCAGCAACTCAGGCCTTTCATAAGTCGCGCGATCCGCAACCGTCTTTTCGTCAAACACGATCAGGTCGGCGAAAAATCCCTCGCAGATTTTGCCGCGATCTCGAAGGTTGAAGACGTCGGCTGCCTGCAAACTGCTCGAATGGATCATCCGCGGCAGGGAGATGATCTTGCGGTTAAAGACATATTCTCGAATCTTGCGCGGGTACGTGCCGAATCCGCGCGGGTGGCCGCTGCGCCCGCCGTCCGAGCCGGTCATCACCCACATCTGCCGCATAAAATTCTCGATGTCTTTTTCGTTCATGTTGAACGACGCGACGCCTGCGCCGCCGGCTTTGATGATCTCGAGCGCGGCCTCGACCGGCGGCTTCTTCGCTTCCGCGGCGATCTCGTTCAGGCGCTTGCCGACCAGCTTCCGATCCGACGCCGACGTGATCAGCAACGAATCGGCGCCGCCGCGACGCTTCAGGTTCGCCTCCATTTCGACGACCAAACGCTGGCGCGTCGCGGGATCGTTGATGCGCTTGAGCATCTGCTCCCGGCCGCCGACTTCGGCCCAGCGCGGAACCAACGCGGCGGTCAGGCTCGTGCCCGACGCGGTGTACGGGTACTGGTTCGCTGTGACATCAATGCCTTCGGCGCGCGCGCGGTTGACGATCCCGATCACCTCGTCGCTCTTCCCCCAAACGTCCCCGCCCAGAGTTTTGATGTGCGAGATGTGAACCGGCAGCCGGGCCTCGCGCCCGATGCGGATCACTTCCCGGATCGAATCGAGCAGGCCGATGCTGTAAGAGCTTTCGTCGCGGATGTGCGAATCGTAAACGCCGCCGAGCGCGGCGGCGACTCTGGCAAGCTCGATCACCTCCTCGGTCTTCGCGAAACTGCCCGGCGCGTAATACAGCCCCGTGGACAATCCGATTGCGCCCTGCTCCATCGCTTGTCGCACCAGCGCCTTCATATTTTCGAGTTGTTCGGCGGAAGGCGCGGCGTCGCTCATCCCCATCACCTGACGACGCACAGTGCCGTGGCCGATGTAGAGCGCGACGTTTGTGCCCACTCCCTGCTTTTCATAGAGCGCGAGCGCATCGCCCACGGGGAAAGGGCTGCCGCCGTCGTTGCCCGCGAGCACTGTGGTCACGCCCTGAAAGAGAAAATTCTCGTTGCTTTTGTATTCGGGCTTTGAAAGGTATTCCGCCGTGTGCGTGTGCGGATCAATGAATCCGGGCGCGACGACCAGACCGTTCGCTTCGATCACGCGCGCGGCTGGCAGGTTCTCCTTCGCCGCGTCGCCGACGAAGACCACGCGGTCGCCCGCAATGCCGACGTCGGCTTTGACGGCCTCGCTGCCCGTGCCGTCAATCACGCTGCCGCCGCGGATCAGAAGGTCGAGCCTTGAAATCCGCTGCGAAGATTGGCCTGAAGCAGGCGTCGCTCTGGCGCCTTTGAGATGCTTGTCGAAGAACTTCGCCGCCGCGTCGTAAATTTCCAGCCAGTGGCGGTGGAGCAGGAAGTCGTGAACTTCGTCCGGATAAACTATCTGCTCGAACTCGACCTTCTGCTCGCGCAACCGCCTGACCAGATCGGCCGTCTGCGAAAAGGCCACGTTGCGGTCGTCGTCGCCGTGGATTAGCAGCACCGGCGAGCGCCATTTATCCACCGAGCCGACGGGCGAAGATTCGCGCGCGATCTTCACCGCGTCGCGTTCGCCGTATTCGATCCACGTCGCGCCCGAAATGCGCACCGACCAATCGTGGACGCCGTGCAGGTCTACGCCCGCCGCAAACAGATCGGAGTTGCGAGCGAGTCCCAGCGCGGTCAGGTAGCCGCCATAGCTGCCGCCCCACAAGCCGATCTTCGATTGGTCAATGTCCGAGCGCGAACGCAGGTAGTTTGCCGCAGCGACGATGTCCTGATATTCCGAAGCTCCGCGCCCGCCGCCATTCTTCGCCTGACGGAACGCGCGGCCATAGCCGATGCCCAAACGATAATTGACCGACAGCACGGCGTAACCACGGCTCGCCAGATACTGATTGAAGCCGTAGGCGTTGTGGTAGTAGTACATATTGTGCCAGCCGAGCATCATCTGCCGGCTCGGGCCGCCGTGCATGAAGATCACCGCCGGCAGCTTCTCTCCGGCTCTGGCGTTCGCGGGCAAGAAAAGCTGGCCGTGAATTTCCAGCCCGTCTGCGGCTTTGAAGATGGCCGGCTGCGGCGCGACGAGCTTTGGCGCCGGAAAATCCTTCGGCAAAGTCTCAGCCGCAACGCTGCGGGCAGCGCCGCCGCTTGAGGGCATCACGCGCAACATCGCCGGCTGCCGGGCGTCGGAAGCGAAGAAGGCCAGGTGCGAGCCTGCCACAGCCGGCTTCCACTCGATCCCTTCGCCGGAAGTGATCGCTTTCGCCTTGCCGTCGGCAATCGAGACGCGCCACAGATGCCGCCGGTCAATGTCGCCGCAATTCGACGAATAGATCAACTCGCGCCTGTCGGGCGTCAGCGTGGCGCTCTCGTACTCGCATTCGCCCGGCGTGAGCGACAACGGCTGGCCGCCCTGCGCGGAGATCGAATAGAGATGCATCCACCCGTCCTGCTCCGAAGTGAAAACCAGCCGGTCCTCCGCCGCCCATTGCAGCAAATATTCGCCCGCCATTCGCGGCGGAGAATCTTCTGGTCTCGCGCCGCTGCGCCAGATTTCGCGCGCCGCTCCGGTCTCGACATCGGCGACCATAATCGCCCACGGGTCGGGCAGGTCCTGGAAGATCGGGCGGGGCTGCGAGCCGCGCGCGGGCTGGCGAATGAACGCGAGCCGCTTTCCATCCAACGACCAGCGCGGCGCGCTGTCGCGATCAACCGAAGGCGCGATGTATTTGACCGAATTCTTTTCGGTGTCGAAGATGGCGATGAGGCTGTGCGATGTGCGCGAGCTGTTGAAGGCCAGCTTGCGGCCATCGGGCGACCAGACGGGGGTCAAGTTCGATCCGCGCGCGTGGAAGAGTTGATGCGGCTCCGAGCCATCGGCGATTTCGACCACCCAGATTTGCCTCTCTTTGCTGAAAACGACCCGATTGTCGGTTGGCGAAACTACGGGCGAATCGCCATCGGCCAGCTTTCTGACGCGACCCGTCTCCCACGACACGGCGTAGATCGCCTGCGCAGCGCCCGCCGGGTCGCTGGTCGGGTTCGGGACTTCGCCCGCGGAGTTTTCATTGCCGCCGCGCACGAAGACCAGCCACTTGCCGTCGTGCGTGAATTCGAGCTGGGTCAGCTCCTGCCCGCTGTCGTCGTTGTACTGAGTCAGTTGGCGAGCCTTGAAATCAGGCCCTTCGGCGACCCAGACGTTGCGCTTGCCTTCGGCGTCGAAGAACCAGGCGATTCGTTCGCCTGTCGGAGAGGCAACCAACTCGGATGGGAAGGGCGAGCTTAAGACCTGTTCGAGCGTGAAGCTGCTGTGCTGCGCCGAAGCCGGCGGTGAATCGAGAGCGGAATTCAATCCGCCGGCGAACAGCAGGGCGATAGAAAGCAGAGCGAGCAAGCGTGCGATCCTCATGACGATCCTCTTTCGGTTGAGTATGAAGTTGTTGATTGACGTAACTGTTGGTCTAAACTACGGCGCGAAACTATAATCCAAACCACCGAAGAAAAGCGAAGGAGAGAGAGCAATGGCATTACCGAAAGTTTTGGCTGATGAAATGGGAAAAGGGCAACCGTCCGATCGTTTGCGTCTGGTCAAGCCGCCGCGCCTCAAGGAGGGAGACCGGCTGACGCGCGAAGAGTTCGAGCGGCGTTACGACGCGATGCCGCATTTGAAAATAGCGGAGTTGATCGAAGGAGTAGTCTATATGCCATCACCCGTACGCCACCTTGAGCACGGCCAGCCGCACGGCCTGATTATTTTCTGGGTAGTAACGTATTGGATGTCTACACCGCTTACTGATTTCAGCGATAATGCGACTGTGCGCCTGGATGAAATCAATGATCCGCAGCCTGACGCAGTCCTTTTCATAGCCGAAGCGGCAGGCGGGCGGGCGCGCATCGGCCAGGATCGCTACATCGCAGGCGCGCCCGAACTGATTGTGGAGGTTTCGGCCAGCACTACCCCTTACGATCTGCAAGACAAGCTTCGCGCCTACGAACGCAACGGCGTGCGCGAATATGTCGTCTGGCGCACTGAAGACGGCGAACTCGACTGGTTTCGTCTGCGCGGCAAAAAGTACGCGCGCGTTCGGCCCAACGACAAAGGCATCATTGAAAGCTCGGTCTTTCCGGGCTTGCGGCTCCACGTCAGCGCCTTGCTCAAGGGCGACTTGAAGAAGGTATTGTCCGAATTGCAGAAGGGATTGAAGAGCAGGGAGCACGCCGAGTTTGTCAAACGGCTGGCGAAGAAGGCGGGCAGCGGCAAACCTTCATCAAAATCAAAGTGAGGAGAGTACACAATGGCTCTGCCGAAAGCCGAGGCTGAAAAACTTCATAAACGACCAGCGCGAGCGTCCGAAGATGCGGATCAGACCCAGATTCCGCCGCTCGAATCGGGCGACCGTTTGACGCGCGATGAATTCGAGCGACGCTACAATGCAATGCCGAATCTGAAGAAAGCCGAACTGATCGAAGGAGTCGTCTATATGCCATCCCCCGTCCGCCACCTCAACCACGGCAAGCAGCATCGTCAGATAGTCACTTGGCTGGGCAATTATTGCGACGCCACTCCAGGGACCGATTCCAGCGACAACTGCACCGTGCGACTGGATAACGACAACGACCCCCAACCGGATGTCGTTTTATTCATAGAAGAATCCGCCGACGGACAGATTCGTCTCAGCGCAGACGGTTACATTGAGCGCGCGCCGGAGTTGGTTGTCGAAGTGGCGGGCAGCAGCGCCTCTCGTGATCTGCACGACAAATTCCAAGCTTATCGCCGCAATGGCGTGCAGGAGTATATCGTTTGGCGTACCCACGACAAAAAGATCGAATGGTTTCGCTTACAGGGACAGCAGTACGTCAAAGTCGAGCCTGATGCGAAAGGAGTAATCGCCAGTTCGGTCTTCCCCGGATTGCGCCTGCACGTCAATGCGTTGATTAATGGCGAGATGAATAAAGTGAACGCCGAATTGCAGAAGGGCTTGAAGAGCAAAGAGCACGCCGCTTTCGTCAAACAGTTGGCGCAAAGATCGAAACGGAAATAATCATCGGCCAACGGCGCGCCTCGCCGAAACAAAACCGAAAATTTTCACCCGCCGTTTGCAAGAACCCGCACAACCTGCCGTTCAACCGTCACCAACTCACAATTCGCTGGCATCAGTTAATCGCGGGCGCAATCCCGCCGCCCGTCAACCTTTTGTCAATTCACAATTCAGGAGGCAATTTATGAAGGTATGCCCGAAGTGTGCCCGGAGCTTTGCTGACGGATTCGCCTATTGCCCGCAGGACGCGACGCTGCTCGAACGCTACGACCTGCGCGCGCGCGTCAATTCCGAGGACGAATTCCACTTCCTACTCGAAAGCGAATCGCTCCTGTCCAGATTGAAACGCGAGTTGGTCAACGCCCTTTACTGACGCTGTCGCCTCAGCCGCAGGAGCACGGAGACACAGAGCCAGGGAGTGAGTTGGACGGAGAGCAGGGGCGGCATTGACCGCAGATGCTTCTCTTCGTTCCTTGTCTCTGTGTCTCCGCGCTTCTGTGGCCTCTCAAATCTCAGATTTGAGATTTGAGATTCGAGAGGTGCGCTCGCAGAAACCTCCCCGTGTGCGAGGCTTCGATCCGCATAATCTCTTCGGGAGTTCCGACGCCGATCACCTGCCCGCCCTGATCTCCGCCTTCCGGCCCCAAATCAATAATCCAGTCAGCGGTCTTGATCACATCCGGGTTGTGTTCGATCACGGCCACCGACGCGCCCGCGTCCAGCAAACGCCGGAACGACGAGAGCAGTTTGTTGATGTCGTCGAAATGCAACCCGGTGGTCGGCTCGTCGAAGATGTAGAGCGTGTGATCGCCAGTGCTCCTGGCCAGATACGACGCCAGCTTCACGCGCTGCGCTTCGCCGCCAGAGAGTGTGGTCGCCGATTGGCCGAGGCGCAGATAGCCGAGACCGACATCATCCAGGACTTTCAGCTTACTGGCGATGCGGCTGCTGTGGGCGAAAAACGCCATCGCCTCGCGCACCGTCATTTTCAAAACTTCGTGAATGTGCTTGCCGCGATATTTGATTTCGAGGATTGACGATTTGAATCGCGCGCCTTTGCACTCTTCGCAAATCAACTCGACGTCGGCCAGGAACTGCATCTCGACCGTCACTGTGCCGTCGCCTTCGCACACGTCGCAGCGTCCGCCGGGCACGTTGAACGAGAAGTGGCTGGCGTTGTATCCGCGCGCCTGCGCTTCGCGCGTCGAGGCGAAGGCTTCGCGGATCGCGTCATAAACCTTGATGTAAGTCACCGGGTTTGATCGCGGCGTGCGGCCAATCGGCGATTGATCAACCAGGATGATGTCGTCGAGGAATTTGCCGCCTTCGAGACTGGCGAACATCCCGACCTGGCCCTGCCAATCGCCGCGCTGATGCTTCAACCCGGCGTAGAGACAATCGTGCACCAGCGTTGATTTGCCCGAGCCGGAAACGCCGGTGATGACGACCAGCGCGCCGAGCGGAATCGCCACGTCAATGTTTTTCAAGTTATGCTGGCGGGCGCCGCGCAGCGTGATCTGCTGTTTGCCTGCCGGCCTGTGTTCCTTCGGCGTTTTGATCGCGGCTTCGCCGCGCAGATATTTGCCGGTCAGCGACGCGTCGTGTTTCAGCAGCCGGTTGAAATCGCCTTCGTAAACGATCTCGCCGCCCAGCTCGCCTGCGCCCGGGCCGATGTCAATGATGTGATCAGCCGCGCGCATCATCTCGGCTTCGTGTTCGACCACCAGCACCGTGTTGCCGATGTCGCGCAGGTTCCGCAGCAAACCGATCAATCGCGCGATGTCGCGCGGATGCAGACCGATGCTCGGCTCGTCCAGCACGTACAACGCGCCGACCAGCGACGAGCCGAGATGCGTCGCCAGTTGAATCCGCTGCGCCTCGCCGCCCGACAGCGTCGAAGCCAGGCGATCCAGCGTCAGGTAATCCAACCCGACGTCGAGCAGGAATTTCAAACGCGAGCGGATTTCGTCCAGCAGACGGCCGGCAATCGCGCCCTGCTCTTCGGTCAGCGACAGGTCGCTGAAAAATTTAGCCGCGTCTTTGATCGAAAGCCCGCTGACTTCGGGCAGCGTCTTCCCGCCGACGAAAACATCGCGGGCTTCGGCGCGCAATCTTCCGCCGTTGCAATCGGGGCACTTCGTGTAGCCGCGATATTTCGACAGCATCACCCGCACGTGGAGCTTGTATTTCTTCGCTTCGAGCCAATCGAACAATCCCTTGACGCCCTCGAAGCCGTTCCTGCCTTCGATCACCGCGCGCTGTTGCTCCATCGGCAGTTTGGCGAACGGCGCGGTCATCGAAATGCCTTCGCGCCGGGCGAATTTTTTAAGCTCCGTTTGCCACCACTCGAACTGCGGCTTGGTGAACGGCTCGATTGCGCCCTGTTCCAGCGACAGCTCGCGGTTCGGAATCACCAGGCTCATATCCAACCCGATGGTATTGCCGAATCCCTGACACGTGGGGCACGCGCCGAACGGATTGTTGAAGCTGAACAACCGCGGCTCAGGATTGACGTAAGCCAGCCCGCAATTCTTGCATTCGAACTTTTCGGAGAAGGAAAGCAGTTGAGGATCGTCCCCGACGGTTTGAATTACGGCTTGCCCGTGGCCTTCGCGGTAACAGATTTCCAGCGAATCAACCAGACGGCTGCGCGAATCCTCCAGGTTTGGCCGGTTTGGTTGAACCGACAGACGATCAACCAGCGCGTAGATGTTGTCGAAATTGTCCCGGTTGAAGCTGTCGGGCGTTTGCAGCTCGATGATTTCGCCTGTCGCCGCATCGTAGAGCCGCGTCAGTCCGCGCCCCATCAAACTCATCAGATGGGCTTTGACATTGATCGGGCTTTTGGAAGATTTCGTCGAGCGGGACTTCTTCGGCTTTGCGCCGGTTGCGGCTGCGGCCGTCTCGCCAACGGTCGCGCCCGCCGCAGCCGGGAAGAGCGCGTAAAAACGGGTTCCTTCCGGCAATTGCATCACGGCGCCGGCAATTGACTGCGGCGTGTCGCGTTTGACTGTCGAACCGCAGCGACGGCAGACGGTCACGCCGACGCGCGCGTAAAGCAATCGCAGGTAGTCGTAGATTTCGGTCTGCGTGGCGACGGTCGAGCGCGGATTGCGGGTGGAATTCTTCTGGTTAATGGCGATGGCCGGACAGATGCCGAGGACCTCGTCAACGTCAGGTTTATCCATTCGTTCGAGGAACTGGCGGGCGTAAGCTGAGAGCGATTCGACGTAACGCCGCTGGCCTTCGGCATAAATCGTGTCGAAAGCGAGAGATGATTTGCCGGAGCCGCTGACTCCGGTGACGACGGTGAGCGAATTGAGCGGGATGGTGAACGAAACGTTCTTCAGGTTGTTGACGCGCGCGCCGCGCACAACGATGGATTCGAGATCAGCCATCAACTACTCCGAAAAATCGCAAGTCGAACCACTCGCTGGGGCGCACGGGTGTCTCTTGCCTGAAATTTTGATCTAATACGAATCGGTGATTGTAGTGGATGGCCGCGCGTTTTGACAAACGCGGCCAAATCACAGCGCGCTGCGGCTTCCGGCGCTGCGAATTCTGTGACATACTCTGCGCGTTTCCCCCACTTGGATTCATCCACATTGCAGAACAGAAGATCGGTACAGCGCCGCGAGCGGCAGCGAGCGCGGCTGGCGGCGACAGGCTGACTGGGAAGCCATGCTCGCTGCCGCTCGCGGCGCTGTACCGGCAAACGGAGGAACAGAGATGAAAAGATTTGGATTGATGATCGCCGGCGCATCTTTGCTGTTCGCTTTCGCGCTCACAGCGTTCGCGCAATCGGGCGATGAAAAAGATCTGCCCTACGTCAAACGCACGACGCTGGCCGTCAGGTACGTCGAGAACAAGAAGACTTCGGTCAATCTGACCGGCACTTCGCTCGCCCCACGCGTGCTGGGCAGAGTCGAGGTCGAATACAAAAAGAACGACGCGCGGATCAAGGTCAGGGTTGAAAATCTGGACAGCCCGCAAACCTTCGGGCCGTTTTACACGACCTTCGTCGTCTGGGCGATCACGCCCGAAGGCCAGGCCGAGAGCCTGATCGAATTGCCCAGCGGCTACTCCGCCGAAGTCCAGGCGCAATCCGCCGCGCAGACCTTCGGCGTCATCATCACCGCCGAGCCGCACAGCGCAGTCAAGATGCCTTCGCAGAAAGCGGTCGCCGAAACCACGCTGCCGAAGAACACGACCTCCGGCGTTCAAACCACTCAGGCCGAATACCGCGCGGACAAAGGCCATCTCTACGAAACATCGGAAGATTCGGCGTTGAAGGCCGATTACTCGACGCCACGCCTGGTGCTGGGCGCGCGACGTTCGCTGGATATTGCGCGGCGCGCCGGCGCGAAAGAGTTCGCCGGCGAGGAATGGAGACAGGCCGAAGGCAAGCTGGTGACACTCGAACAAATCTGGCCGCGCAATTTGAAGAAGGATACGACGTTCAGCGGATTGGCTCGTGACGTGATGCGATTGTCTCAGGTCGCCCGCGATCTGGCCATCGAGCGCGAAGAGCAGGCGCGGATCGAGAACGAGCGCCAGGCGCGGTTGCGCAGTCTGGAAGAGGCGCGCGCGAAAGCCGAACGCGCCATGGCCGAAGCTGAACGAACGAGGCTGGAAGCCGAGCGCGCGAAAGCCGAGGCGCTGGCGGCGAAGTTCGAAGCCGAGAGGGCCGAGAAAGCCGCCGCCGAAGAGCGCGCCCGCCGCGAACAGGCCTCGCGTGAAGCCGATGCCGCCCGGGTCAGAGTGGAGGCCGAACGCCTGGCGGCGGAACGGGCAAAAGCTGACGCAACGGCCCGTGAAGCGGCGGCTCGCGCCGAAACTGAACGCGCCAAGGCGGAAACCGAACGCGCCCGTCAGGCCACTGAAGAGGCCAAACGCGAACGCGACGCCGCGTTGCAAAAGCTCTACGTTTCGCTCTCGGAGATTCTGGACACCAAACGCGAAACCCGCGGGTTCATAGTCAATCTGGGCGACGTGCTGTTCGACACGGGCAAAGCGACGCTCAAACCCCCCGCGCGCGAAAAGCTGAGCAAGCTCGCCGGCATCCTGCTGGCTTATCCCGGCTCGCTGATGCTCGAAATCGAAGGTCACACCGATTCCGTAGGCTCGGACGAATTGAACAACAAGCTGTCGCAGAACCGCGCCGAATCGGTGCGCGATTACCTGGTTCAATCCGGCGTCAAAACCGAACGCGTCAAGGCAGTGCGGGGTTTCGGCAAGACCAAGCCAATCGCCACCAACGACACCGCCGCCGGCCGCCAGGCGAATCGCCGCGTCGAGGTCGTGATCGAAGACGCCGAGCAACAAAAACAGTAGACACGTTCTGCAATCGCAACAGGCGCAGAGGGACGCTCGACCAGGAAAACCTGTTTTCGTTCCTCTGCGCTATCCCGGTCTTCCAGCAATGAAACCTTACGCTGCGCCCGCGCCCGGTTTTACTCTTTTGCCTTTCCAGAGAGCTTCGGAGGCGATCGTGAGGCAGTCTCGCGCCTTTCCGCACCTTTCCAGCAATATCTCAAAGTTCTTACGGCAGGCTATGACGCTCGGGTGGTTCGGTCCAAGCTCGGCTTCAAGCCGGATCAAAGCCCTCTTGTACATGGCTGCTGCCCGCTCGATCTTCGACAGGCCGCGATTGGAATCTGACGCTGGAATTTGCGCCAACTGAACGGATTGAGCTGAAGTGCCGTTGTTTTTCATCTTGAACCTGCCCCCATTCATTAACTGATCCACCAGCACAGTGACTGGCGCTTCCGGCGCCATCTCAATGAAGGGCACAGGTTGATGCGAAGACCGATAGGTTGGAAATTCAACCGTAAAGAACTGCCGGACAACCAAACCGGCTGCTGGTAACGGAGGGGCGAAGCAGCCGACTTTTTACTTAGTAACACGGCTCTATGACTACAGTCCAGACGATATTACTCCGGCCATCATTAAAATTTCAGTGTATCGCCCGGAACAGTTGCACCGGGTAGAATGAGCGGCGGCGTCACTTCAGAGATTGTGTGCTTATGATCAACCGCGCCATATTCCTCGACCGCGACGGGACGCTGAACGAAGAGGCCGGATACATCGCCGCGCCCGAGCAATTCAAATTGTTCGGCTTTGCGGCGGAGGCGGTGCGATTGATCAATGAGGCCGGATGGCGGGCCATCGTGCTGACCAATCAATCGGGCATTGCGCGCGGTTATCTGACCGAAGAGTTGCTGCTGCAAACTCACAAGCTGATGGAAGATTCGCTGCGGCTGCAAGGCGCGCGTCTCGATGCGATCTATTATTGCCCGCATCATCCTGATTTCGGCCAGCCGCCCTATCGCCTCGATTGCGATTGCCGGAAACCGAAACCCGGCTTGATCGAAAAGGCGGCGAAGGAGTTCGATCTGGATTTGACCGGATGCTTCGTCATCGGTGATCGTTACCGCGACGTCGAGATGGGTCACGCGGCGGGCGCATCGAGTGTGATGGTGATGACGGGCTTCGGGCGCGAAGAATGCGAAACGCAGCGCGAGCGATGGGCGCGTCCGCCTGAATTCATCGCGGAAAACCTGCTGGAAGCGGTGAGCTGGATTTTGAGCCGCGAGTTTGCCGCCGGCTTTTGATCAATGCGAATTCTGATCGTAAAACTGGGAGCAATCGGCGATGTCGTGCACACGCTGCCCGCGCTGGCCGCGCTCAGACGCACGATGCCCGGCTCGCACATAGCGTGGGCGGTCGAACGCGGCGGCGCGGCCAAACTGCTGCAAGGCAGTGCGTATCTCGACGATCTGATCGAGCTTGATCTGCGCGGGTGGCGGAAGAGCCTGATGAACGCCGAAACCCAGACCGCGATCCGCAAGGCGATGGCCGGGTTGCGCAACGCGCGATTCGACCTCTCGCTCGATTTCCAGGGCCTGTTGAAATCGGCGATGGTGGCGCGGCTGGCTCGCGTCCCGCGCCGCATCGGGTTCGCCCGCGAAGCCCTGCGCGAACCCGCCAGCGCGATGATGCTGACCGAGCGCGTGGCGGTTGACGACGGCGATCACGTGATCAAAAAAAACCTGCGGCTGGCCGCGCACCTCGGCTGCGACGTGTCTGCCCGATACGAATTCCCCATCGCGCTGTCGGCAGACGACGAGCGATTTGCCGGCGAACAGCTCGCGCGTTTCGATGGGTCGGTTGCGATTCTCAATCCGGGCGGCGGATGGCCGACCAAGCTCTGGGGCGCGGACGGCTTCGCCGCAATCGCGGATCGCTTGTGGGAGGCTTACGGAATCCGTTCGGTCGTGACTTACGGCCCCGGCGAAGAAGAGCTGGCGCAATCGGTCGTCAACGAGTCGCGCGCGAACGCGGCGGTGATGCTCGACTCGACTCTCAAACAACTCTTCGCTCTGGCCGGCCGCGCGAAGCTTTTCATCGGCGGCGACACGGGACCAATGCATCTGGCTGCGGCGGCTCACACTCCACTGGTCGCGATCTTCGGACCGACATCTTCACGCCGCAACGGGCCGTTTGCGGCGGACGACGTGGTCATCGAACGCTTCGACCTGGATTGCCGCACTGATTGTTATCGCCGTAGTTGCAGCCACACATCGTGCATGAAGATCCCGGTCGAAACCGTCTGGCAGGGCGTCGTCAGGAGATTGCGGAGTGCGGACTGCGGAGTGCGGAATGAAAAACGCGAGCTGCCGGTTTTATCAGTCGAGAGATGAACCACTACGAACAAACGGCAAGGCGGGACTCACGCTCGCTGGTTCAACGTCTGCGCGTCCCGTTCGGCTTTCTCACGGCGATTCTCTTCATCGTCTGTTCCCAACCGACCTGGCGCTCGCTCGCGGCCGGCGTCCCAATCGCCTTCGGCGGCGCATTGATCCGCGCGTGGGCTTCGGGGCATTTGCGAAAAAACGCCGAGTTGGCGATGAGCGGCCCCTACGCTTACACGCGCAATCCGCTCTACTTCGGCAGCTTCGTGATGGCCGTCGGTTGCGCCATCAGCGGGTGGAATCTGTGGTTGGGGCTGTTGCTGATCGCGTTCTTCCTGGCGATCTATTGGCCGGTGATGCGGGCCGAAGCCGCGCAGATGAGACTGCTGTTCGCCGGCGCTTATTCGCAATGGGCGATGCACGTGCCTCTGTTCATTCCGCGCGTGACGCCGTATCGAAACGGCCGGATGCAAAGCTTCGATCCGCAGCAGTATCTCCGTCACCGCGAATATCGAGCATTGATCGGCTTGGCAATCGTCATCGGCATGCTGGCGTTGAAGGCCGCGAAGATTTTTCCTTTATGATTCCGAACTTGAGAACGAGACGAACGGTCACCGCTTCCCTGCTCTCGCTGCTCGCGCTCGGCTTGTGCGTCACACACGGCAGCGCCGCATTTCAAACCGACAAGGCGAGGAACGAAGCGAAATCGCAGCCGGCCCCAAAACCAACGCCGCAGCCTCCGCTCGCTGCGTTGCGGCGCGAATTCAAAAATCCGCTGCCGATTCCCGCCGGCGAAAGGCTCGAATACGAAGTCAGGTTTTCGCGCTTCCCGATCTACGCTTCGGTCGGCGTGGTCACTTTTGAATTCGCGGGGCCGGCAACGGGAGCGCAATTCGAGCCGGTCAACGGATTGAACGTCGAATTCAAACCGCCAGCCGAAGATCAATTCGTCCGGTTGCGCGCCTCGGCGGTGTCGAAAGGATTTCTGATCGCGCTCGTCGGCATTGATGTCAAAGACCGTTTCGAAACGCTGGTTGACGCTCAGGACTTCGCCGCGCGATTGAGCTTCAAACAGATCAAGGAAGGCAAGAAGCGCACCGCCGAGAGCGCGTCGTTCGACCGCTTGCAGCAGACGATCAAACACGCCGTGAGCGATCTGAACAAGCCGGAATCGCCCCCGCGCGAAAAGACGCTTGCGCGGCCGGAAGGCTCGCTCGATCTGCTCTCGGCTTTCTACTTCGTTCGCTTGCAGAAATTGAAAGAAGGCCAGATGCTGCGCTTTCCGGTGAGCGACGACGGGGTGAATTACACGTTCGACATCGTCGTCGGCAAGCCCGACAAGCTCAAAACCGAGTGCGGAGAAGTCAAAGCGGTCAGGATCGAGCCAAAGCTCTTCGGGCCGGGCCAGTTGTTTTCGCGCCCGGGCGAAATGACGATGTGGCTGAGCGCCGACAACAAGCACGTGCCACTGCGACTGGTCGCAAAGACTTCGTCGGGCACAGTGACGGCGAAGCTGCTCAATTTCAAGAAGAATTGCAAGATCATTGAGCCGGAGCCGGAAGGGCCGCCGAACTCCCGCTCGAGTCAAAAGGGCAAGTGAGAACCTATGGCTGAATACACAGACATCACCTTCGAAGTCAAAAGCGGCGTCGCATTCGTCACGCTCAACCGTCCAGACAAACGCAACGCGCTCCGTGAACAACTCGTCAGCGATCTGAAGACTGGGATGGTCGAAGCCGAATCTGATGATCAGGTGAAAGTGATCGTGCTGCGCGGAGCGGGCAAAGACTTTTGCGCCGGAGCCGACCTGTCGCAATTGCAGAAGATCGCCCAGGCCTCGGTCCTCGACAACCTTGACGACGCCGCCGGGTTCGCCGCGCTGTTGCTGCAAATGCGGAGGATGAAGAAGCCGGTGATCGCCGCCGTTCACGGGCGCGCTCTGGCGGGCGGCGCGGGATTGGCTTCAGCCTGCGACCTGGTGATGGCAGCGCGCTCGGCCAGCTTCTGCTACACCGAAGTCAAAATCGGATTCGTGCCAGCGATAGTGACGGCGATGGCGCGGCGCAACCTGAGCGAGAAACGCGCCTTCGAGATTCTCTGCACGGGAAAAGTCTTGACCGCCGAAGAGGCCGCAGCGTTCGGCTTCATCAATCGCGTCTGCGACGACCAAAACTTCGAGGCCGAAGTCGAAAGTTACGCCGGTGAAATTGCGAAGCTCAGCGGCTCGGCCATCGCGCTGACCAAATCGCTGCTCTATCAAACCGACGCGATGACCTTCGATCAGGCGCTGCGCGCAGGCGTCGAAATGAACGCCATCGCGCGCATGACGCCGGATTGTCAAACTGGCATTCGGAAGTTCCTGAGCAAGGCCTGAAGCGCGTAGCTGCGACAAGTTCTTTCGCCAATTCTTTGGTTTGACTACCGCTGGGATTTAATGTCTCATGCACTGTCACATTCAAAGCCTTGAAGGCTTTGGACACGGGATTGAACAAAAACATCTCCGCCAAAAACAGGACAATCTTTAAGTCAAAGGCTTGAGTATCGAGGCCGTGAGCGCAGTCGAAAGTAATCACAAGACTGGGTCGCAGACATCAGCGCCTGCCCGGAAGCCTGCCTGGGAATACGCACAATTGCCCGACGCGACTTTCTGGCGTGTCGAGGGAAGTTTGCTCAATCTGGGCGCGGTGCGCCCCGTCGCGTTCTTCACCTGGAACGCGCAGACCTTCTCCGAACGCTGGCTGCGTCGCGGCGGCGTGGCTTTGTTGGCGCTGATTCGGCCATTGCTTTTAGCCGTTGACCGCATCTTCGCCACCCGCGTGCTGCACACGCTGTTGCGCGGCGTGAGTTGTGACCGGCTGGACCTGCTCGGCGAAGAGTATTTCAACTACGCGCTCAAGCCGAAGCTGAAGCCCAAAGGCGTAGCGAAGCTGCAAGAGGCGATGGCGCGCGGCGAGCGTGTGATCCTGGTCAGTCAGGGGCTTGATCACGTGATGCGCCCTTTGGCCGGGCATCTGGGAGTCGAATACCTGATCGCCAACCGCCTGGAATTCCGCGATCACTTGGCGACCGGAAGGTTGCTTTCGCCCGTCATTCGCCCGCGACAGGTTCTGGCCCGAATCATCGGCAGGAACCCTGATGGCCGTGTCGCGCCTGAAAAACTCGCCCGCAAGCTCGGCTTTTCAGATCACATCGAATTTTTGAACCACGCCGTCATCCCTGCGAAGCGGACGGTCACAGCATTCGATACTCCCACCGTGGTCTTCGAGCCGCACAAGCAGGTCGAAAAACTGTCCGTGCGTGAGTCGCTCGCAGGCAAACACGTTCTGCTGATCGGCTTCACCGGATTCATCGGCAAAGTCTGGCTCGCGAAAGTCCTGGAAGAGCTGCCCGAAATCGGCAAGGTCTATCTGCTCATTCGTCGTCAGCGCTCGGCGCCCGCCCAACGGCGCTTCGAGAAGGCGATTGAAGAATCGCCGCTCTTCGAGAACCTGCACAACAAACATGGCGCCGATTTCGGCAGGTTCCTCTCTGAAAAAATCGTCGTCATCGAAGGCGACGTCAGCCGACCCGGTTTAGGCCTCGAACCGGCCGTCTTGCAGCTACTGCAATCGAATCTGGATTTAGTCATCAACAGCTCCGGCCTGACCGATTTCAATCCCGATCTGCGGCAGGCGTTATCAATCAATATTGAAGGCGCGATTCATCTGATAGATTTTCTGCGCCAGCTCAACACGGCGGCGTTGCTGCATCTGTCAACGTGTTATGTAGTCGGTTATCGTGACGGACGCATCACCGAAACGCTCGCGCCGAATTACACGCCGAAAGGCGTCGCCGGCTTCGACGCCGAGATCGAATACGAGTCTCTTCAGCGCCTGGCCAGGGAGATCGAAACGCGCGCCGAAAGTGAAGAGATCACTGAACGGCTGCGCCAACAGGTCTTGAGCAAAGGCCGCAAGCTCGGCGACGCCGAACTCAATGCGCAGATTCGCAAACAGCGCCAACGCTGGACGCGCGACGAATTGATCGAAGCCGGCATGCGCCGGGCCCGCGAGTTGGGCTGGCCCAACACCTACACCTTCACCAAGAGCATCGCCGAATCGCTGATCTCCAAACTTGGCGCCGATCTGCCCATCGCAATTGTTCGTCCGTCAATCGTCGAAACCTCCACGCACGATCCGTTCTCCGGCTGGAACGAAGGCGTCAACACGTCGGCCCCGATCTCCTATCTGCTCGGCACGCTCTTCCGCCAGATGCCGTCGAACGGCAAGAAGTGTCTGGACATCATTCCGGTTGATCTGGTCTGTCGCGGGATGATCCTGATCTCGGCCGCATTGATCGAACGCCGCCACGAAGCGATCTATCAACTGGCGACCTCGGCGGTCAACCCGTGCAATATGCGCCGCACGATCGAATTGACCGGTCTGGCGCATCGCAAACATTACCGGGCGCAAGATGAGTTCAACCAGCGACTGCTCGCCTATTTCGACACGATCCCGGTTTCCAAAGAGCGTTACCAACAACTGTCGGCGCCACGCCAGAAACAGATCGTGCAGGCTCTGCAGCGCATCCTTTCGCCGCTGCCGATGATGCGCTCGCCGCTCGTCCGCCGGGAGAGAGACCTCGACCGCGTCGAGAAGATCATCGAGCTTTACGAGCCGTTCATCCTGCACAACGAATACGTCTTCGAGGCGCAGAACGTCGAATTGCTCTCCGCCGCATTACCGGGAGAAGAGCGCGCGGCTTTCGGTTATGACGCGAGTTACATTGACTGGTGGGATTACTGGATCAACATTCATATCCCGGCGCTGCGCAAATGGTCTTACCCGATCATCGAAGGGCGTCCGGTTGAAAACAAAACGAAGCGAGCGGTTCAGATGCCGGCTCAGGAACAGAGCGTCGCGGCAGGCTGACGTCGCCCAATTCACCTGAAAGGAAACACCGCCTTATGAAAACTGAGATCAAGTGGGGATTGATTTTCGCTTTAGTGCTGTTCTTGTGGATTTGCCTGGAATACGCCGTGGGATTGCACGACAAATACATCGCCTCGCATCAGTACATGTCATTCATCTTCATCATCCCCGCCGTCTTGATGGTGTATCTGGCGATCAGGGAAAAACGCCGGACGCTCGGCGGAAATATCTCTTTCACGCAAGCCTTCCTGTGCGGACTCGGCGTCAGCGTCGTGGTCTCGTTGCTCTCGCCACTGATCCAGTACATCTTCCACCGCTACGTCAATCCGAACTTCTTCAACGACTTCATCAACTACGCGGTGAATAACGGGAAAGCCACGCTTGAACAGGCACAGGCGTACTTCAACTTGAAGAGTTATATGATCCAGGGTTCGGTGGGTGCGCTGGTTATGGGAGTGATCACTTCCCTGATCCTGGCTGCGATTATGCGGAGCAAGAAGGCGTCGTAATCGGCAGGTGGATGAGCCGGTATGAAAACCGATGCGGAATCGGTTAAAGTTCGCGGCGGAGGAAAAGTCAAAAACTATGTTGCAAACAGTCGAAGCAGTAATTGACCTGAACGGAAACATCCGCCTGTTGGAGCCTTTGCCGGTAACGAAACTGAGCCGTGTGCTGGTGACATTGCTGGAAGACGCTAAACCTGTTTCTTCTGCCCGAAGCAATGCGGCATCTTTGCTTGAGTTCCTGTGCGCCAATCGTTTGCCCGAAGCAGCGAAACCGAGCGCGGAAGAGATCGAGGCGCAAATCGAGGAGGCGCGCAATTCATGGGAGTGAACCAGATGCAGGCTTATCTCGATTCTTGCATCATCATCTACCTGGTTGAAGAACATCCACTTTACGCGCCAAAGCTCGAAGGCCATCTGGCGAATCATCCCAACGTCACGGTCTGCTTTTCGGCTTTGTCCGAAATGGAATGTCTGGTGATGCCAGTACGCAATCGTAATCAGCTTTTGACCGACAAATTTCGCGATTGGTTCAAACAAGCTGAGTTCCTGCCGTTGGAGCGCGAGGTCTTTCATCGCGCTGCCGATTTGCGAGCTACGCATCCGAGCTTGAAAACGCCAGATGCCATTCACCTTGCCACCGCTCTGTACCATGGCTGCGCGGAGTTCTGGACAAATGATGACCGGCTTGTCGCGGTCGCTCCACAAATCGCGAAGAACGTTATCAACTGATAGAACCTATGGCAATCTTCCTGACCGGCTCGACCGGTTACGTGGGAGCGCACGCCGCCGCGCTCCTGCTGGAAAACCACCAGGACAAGCTCAACCTGCTCGTGCGCGCCAAGACCGAGCGCGAGGGCGCTGAGCGGCTGTGGAAGTCAATGCAACTCCACCTGGACTTCCCGCGCTTCTACGAACACCTGCAATCGCGCCTCAACATCTTCTGCGGCGACCTGACCGACCAGCAGTTCGGCCTGTCCGACGCCGATTACCACCGCCTGGTCGAGACCACCGACTCGGTCATCCACTGCGCCGCTTCGCTCAATCGCAAGAGCGAAAAAGTCTGCTTGAACGTCAACCTGCGGGGCACGCTCGAAGTGATCAAAGCCGCCCAGGCCGCGCGCGATCTGCACGGATTAAGAAGGTTCAGCGATGTGTCAACTGTCGCCATCGCCGGTCATCGCACGAACGAAGTGGTCAGGGAAGACGAGGCGCTCGATTGGGACCGCTCCGATTACGACCCTTACGCCCGCACCAAGAAGTTCTGCGAGCACATGGTCGCGGAGCTTCTGCCCGACGTGCCGCACACCATCTTCCGTCCGAGCATCATCCTGGGCGACAGCCGATACGCCGAAACGACGCAGTTCGAGATGGTGCGCTCGTTCGTGTTTCTCGCGGGACTGCCCGCGCTTCCCTTTCGCCCGACGGACAAAGTGGACATCGTCAACGTAGACTTCGTCGCCGAATCCATCGTCACCATTCACCAGAAAGACAAGCCGAACCACGACATCTACCATCTGTCGTCGGGCGTTGATTCGCAGACGTTCAGAGAATTGACCGACGCGTTGTCGCAAGCGCAGGGCAAGCGCGGCCCGGTGTACGTGCCCGCGCTCGAAAAGCCGTTCACGAAGATCAACCACTGGCTGGCCGATAATTTGCGCGGCAACGCGATTGGTTACGGCGCGACGTTATTGAAAGTATTTATTCCGTATTTGGTTTGGAACACGGTCTTCGATAACACGCGCATTGCGAGCGAGACGGGGAAGAAGCCCATACCGTTTTCGCAGTACAGCTATCCATTGTTGCGGTTCAGTAAGGCGGGCAATTTCACTTATCCGTACAAAGATTGGCCGAGCGATGTGTCACAGGTTGTCCAATCTGCGGCGGTTCCGGCGGCTGGTTAGTTGGGGGGTCGCGGTATTCCCGTTTATACCCAGTATGAGCGCAACCGCCCGATGCGCAAACGCCGGCGCAATCGAACTGGCGCTGCTCTTCGACGTTTCGCGCAGCGTGCGCAACCGTTTCGATTTCGAGCGCGAAGCTGCGGGCAGGTTCCTCAAGGAGGTTCTCAAACCGGGCGACGCGGTCTCTGTTATATCAATCGGCACTGCGCCGAAACTCTCTGTCCAGCGCACCGACAGCGTTGAAAGAGCGGTCACTGGCACGATGTCCATCGAACCAACCGACGAAGCCACCGCCTTCTTCGACACCGTGGTCAGAGCTGCGCGCCATCTGGACGATAACGCCAATCCGGGATCACGCCGCGTGATGGTCGTGATTTCCGACGGCGAAGACACCAACAGCGAGCGTTTCCGATTGGGCGATGCGACGCGCGAGTTGCAACGCAGCGACAGCCTGTTTTACGCCATCAATCCGAGCGGCCCCTCAATCCGCCTGAACCGCATCAGCACCAAAGGCCACGAAGGAATGATCAGGTTGGCGACGGAAACCGGCGGCTTGGCCTTCCTGCCCGACAAACTGGAAGATTTGACCCAGGTCTTCAGCCAGATCGCAGCCGAATTGCAGGCCCAGTATCTGCTCGGCTACTACTCCACGAACGAAAAGAACGACGGGCAATTCCGCCGCATTACGGTTCGAGTTCCCAAACGTCCCGACCTCCGCATCCGCGCCAGACAGGGCTATTACGCGCCTAAAGACTAAGCAAGGCCGCACTGTAAGCCTTCCAGCCGTCGCTTGACCACAACGGTCAACAGTTCGGGGCCAATCGCGAAGCTGCGCCTGAGACCAGTTGCGTCGCCGTCTCTTCATCGCGCGGGCCAATCACGACCTCTAACATCAAGCGCGATTCGCGCGCCATCGCGACGTGCACGGCGATTCTCCAAGATCATTCCCAATAGAAATCCGATTGAGCAAGCTGCGAAGCAGGATTATAGTGTGCACTGGGAATCCGCATATCTCCCGAATTATGGCGAAATACAAACCGCGAAAAATCTATGGCGCTTGGGCCGATGGGTACGTCCTTGATCTGCATTCAACTGGCAGCACTTACTTGGGTGATGACGAATTCGGCCATCCCCAGTTCAAGACACATCGAACCGAGGTGGGAGAACTGCTGTTCCGGCTGAAATATCGGTCTGATGCTTCCACCTACCCGCACATACCGAACCATTCAGCCTGTCGCGCGTCTTGCGAACGAACTCAGTGGTCGGCTTCAGATCCCAGTTGCAAATGGCGCGATTCGTAAGCTAAAACAGTTCGCGGAGTTGAAGAACGTTTACGATGCGGAAGAGCGCCGGCGGCTTCTTGAAGGCGCGTTCGAGGTGAATGCGTCGAAGGTCAAGGATCAACGCATCCTTCTCTCCGACGACCTTTACCGTTCGGGCGCTACGATGAACGCCATAACGGAGGTTCTCGTCGCTTCCGGCGCTTCCGTCGTTTACGCCTTCGCGTTCACGCAGACCAGGAGGAGTTCATGAAAAAGGTCTTCATAGGCGGTTCGCGCCGCATCAGCCGCCTCGACGCTGAAGTCATCCGCCGACTCGATCAGATGATCGAGCGGGAGTTAGACATTCTCATTGGTGACGCGAACGGCGCCGACAAGGCCGTGCAAACCTACCTCAGCGAACGGCAATATCCGAACGTGGTTGTGTTCTGTACCGGCGGCCAGTGTCGAAACAACGTGGCTGAGTGGCCGGTAACTTCAGTGCCCCCGCCGCATCACATCCGAGACTTCCGATTCTTCACCGCCAAGGATGCCGCGATGGCTCGCGAGGCTGATGTTGGCTTGATGCTGTGGGATGGGCAGAGCGCCGGAACTATCGTCAATGTCGCGCGGATGGTCGCTGCCAACAAACCAGTCGTTGTCTATGTCTCTCCGACAAAGGATTTCTCAACAGTTCGATCTCATTCTGACCTCGAATCGCTTCTATCTTTATGCGCTCCGAACGTCCGTGAGCGCGTTGACGAATACGTTTTGGAACATGCTGGCGAGATCGCATAGTCAACATCGCTTTAGCGCCACTCGGCCTGTTTTAAGCTATTGAGAGGATATTGAAGTGATTGACGACACATTGTTGCTTGACTGGAGCGGTCCGTTTGTCTTGCAGGGACCTGATGGAAATTTGCTCTTTGATTCTCCAATAGCAAGTAAGTGGGGAATTTATATCTTCACTGTCATCTATCGAGACGGATTCCTGATTTACCTTACGGGTTGGACTACTCGACCATTTAAAAAGCGGTTCAAGGAACACATGCGAGAATATAGGAGGGGTACTTACACGATCTTCAACACCGAGAGCCTTAGAAACGGCAAGCGTGATGAGATTTGGCATGGTATGTGGACTAAAAGGGAGACTAATACTCGTGAGATAAAGGCGCTATTCGAGTCCCGCCATCAGGAAATAAATCCTGCGATCGAAAATCTGCTTTCAACATTTCGGATATTTGTTGCGCCACTTGAGGCTGAGAGAAGGGTTCTTGCAAGAGTAGAGGCAGCGATTATGAACATACTTTATTCCAGCGAAGAGCCATTTTGTAGCTTGCCGGATAAAGGAATGGCTCTTGCTCCCCGATGGGCAAGCGAACAACCATTTCTAGTCAAGAGTAAGGCAGAGGTATTTTTACATGCTTTGCCTAAGTTTTTTGAGGCGTGATAATCGGTCGTAGCAACCTTAAAGGGCAATAGTATGAAGGATCGCGATTTCCAAATGATCGAAACCAACGGTATCCGCCTGCGCACCTTAGTCGAAGGCAACGGCCCCTTGGTCATTCTCCTCCACGGCTTCCCGCAATGCTGGTATCTCTGGCGACATCAGATCGCTCCGTTGGTCGAAGCCGGGTTCCAGGTGGCCGTGCCCGACCAGCGCGGCTACGGCGGCAGCGACTGTCCAGCCGACATCGAAGCCTATAACATCGTTGAGTTGACCAGCGACGTCGCTGGGATTGCCACCGCGCTCGGTCACGAGCAGTTCATCGTCGTCGGTCACGATTGGGGCGCGCCGGTCGCCTGGCATACGGCGCTCTTGCATCCACGGCGCGTGCGCGTGGTCGTTGGAATGAGCGTGCCTTACTCGCGCGGGCGAGTCGGGACGCTGACGCGGCAAGAGAATTTCGGCGACAATTTCTGGTACATGGTTTATTTCCAGCAGCCGGGCGTGGCCGAGGCCGAACTGGAAGCCGACATTCGGAAATCGCTGCGGACGATTTATTTCACGATCTCTGGCGACGCTCCAGCGGGTTTACTGGCTGGCCGGAAACCCGCGATGGCGAAGTTCCTCGACGGGATGGTCAACCCTGAGCGTCTGCCCGCCTGGCTGACTGAAGAAGATTTGGATTATTACGTCGCGCAGTACGAGCAGAGCGGTTTTCGCGGGCCGCTGAACTGGTACCGGAACATTGACCGTAACCTGGAGCTGACGCCGCAGCTTGAGGACGCGAAGATCGAGCCGCCTTCGTTCTTCATCGCCGGGACGAAAGACCCCGTGCTCAGCTTCGGTGGAGGCAGTTGGCTGGCTCAGATGGACAAACGGCTGGCGGATTTGCGCGGCAAAGTCTTCATCGAAGGCGTCGGGCATTGGACGCCGATGGAGCGGCCAGCGGAAGTCAACCAGGCGCTGCTCGGTTTTTTGAAGACAGTGTCCTGAGATCTGCTGTGTGGAGGTTGCACTATCAACCGCGCTCTGATTTGAAGCAGATTTGACTCAGCGCCGCGACCGTCTTGGGCAAGCCCTGATTGGACAAGGTTTCAAGATACTGTGCAGAAGTCTTCGGCGGATTCTTCAACGCCTGCTGATGCGTCTCGACGGTTTCGCGGACGACCAGCGAGTTGAGGGCGATGACGCGCAAAATAAACTCGTCCGGATGCTGCGCCCCAAGTCCGTGAGGTTGCAGCGCGCTCGCCGGAAAGTCCCGCAGGTTATACGTGACAACCACCTGAGCCTGCGCTTCGAGAGTAGCGGCCAGAACGTGGCGATCATCGGGGTCGGGCAGAGTCAGGCTGTCAATCCGCCCTTCGTAGCCAGTAACCAGACAATCTCGCACGGCGGCATTCATCAGTTGCCGCGTCCGCTCCAATTGGGCGGCGGAAAGATCGGGACGATCTTCCAGTAGATTCCTGATCCATTCATCGTGGATTGCATCTGTCCACCGCGCCCGGAAGAGGCCAGTTCGCGCCAGACGAACGAGCAGATCGCGCAATGGCGCCGGATAAAGAACGCAGGCATCATAGACGGCGGTAAGTTCGGGCATGGCTACTCATATCCCATCTTCAACTCCTGCGCCTGAGCAGTCAGTTCATCCAGAATGGCGGCGGCTTCCTCATCGCTGCGTTTTTTATAGGCGAGCAGGTCGGAAAGTTTGATGGCCGGTTGGCCGGTTGCCGCGGCGCTCTTCAACTCTCCAGAGGTGAGCAATCCTTCGACGAAGCTGACTGAGACGTTCAGTAGCTCCGCCGCTTGAGTCAAGGAAAGTTCAGGCTCAGGAGAAAACGCGGCCGGCGAGTTGCGGTCATTGAGCAATTGCTTCAGCAATTGCCGTTCGGACAACGGCAATTGCGCGACCTGCTGCAAAATATTTTCGATTGAAACTCCAATCATAGGTTTGACCTCCGTAAGATGGAAATGCCGACTCAATCTTACCAGAGCAGCGAAGCCGGAGCGAAGTCTGGTCATGTGATGAGGTTCAAGTCGCCGAACTCATGCCACAGATACTTCCGCTCCACGGCCTCACAGTATGCCTGCTCAATTTTCTCAGCCGGCAAGAAAGCCGTCAGCAGATCGAGGTGGCTGGCCTCCGGCTCGTGCAGGCCGGTCAGCAGGCCGTCCACCGCCCTGAGCCGATGATCGGCAGTGATTTTCAGCCGGGTGTAGCCGTGTCCCGATTGAATCTTCCCTGACTCGTCGGCCACTGATTCCAGGGTTCGCACTACGGTGGTGCCGACGGCGATCACCCTCGCTCCACGCTCGTGCGCGCGGTTGACCTTCTGGGCCGCACGTTCGCCCACCAGGTATTCCTCTTCCGAGGCCGGGCGCTGCGCGTCAAGCTCGTCGTCCATATAAGACGAGAGGCTCGTGTGAAGTAAGACGTAGGCCGTTTCTACGCCGCGGCGGCGGAGATCGAAGAGCAGCTTCCAGGTGAAGGCGCGCCCGGCGGAGGGCATCTCGGCTGAGCCAGGCTCCTGCGCGTAAACGGTCTGGTAATAATCCAGATCCCAGGGCGCCGAGACGTACTCGTACCGGATCGGACGCCCCAGACGATAAATCAAGTCCACCAGCTCAGTCCCCGATTTCGAGAAGCGCATTCTCCAGAGTCTCGGTATCCTCTCGTCGCGGTCTTCAACTGTTCCGATCAACCCCTCGCCGAAGCTGACCGCCATCCCGCTCCGCAAGCCGCACGAGAACGGGTCGCCCTTTTGACAGAGCAGGAGCGCGAGCCAGCAGTCGTCCGGCAGGTGTTCGGCCAGGCGCACCTCGATGCACGGCCCGCCTTGCGCCCCGCAGCCCGTGAGCGAAGCGGGCAGCGTGCGGCTGGTGTTGAAGACCAGCAGGTCGCCCGCGCGCAGGAACTCTCCGAGGTGATCGAAGCGCGTGTGGGCGACTTGCCCCGTTCCCCGGTCAATGACCATCAAGCGCACCTGATCGCGCGCCAGACCTCTTCGCTCTGGCGGCTCTTTGGCTTGAAGCTCCGGCGGGAGTGTGAAAGAAAACGGACCAGACATAAGCAACCCCTTCACTCAATTCGTAGCCTACTCGCTGGCGGCGTCCTCATTGGCGCGGCCCCAGTTCTCTTCCTGCGCCTGAAATCTCTGCCCGCTCACATCGCGCGACTGGTCGGAGGCGAGATAGATGAAGACCTCGGTGACGTCAGCCGGGTCGGCCCACTCGCTCGGGTCTTCTTCCGGCTCCGCCGCGCGGTGCATCGCGGTGTTCATCTCGCCCGGGTCAACCCAGTTGACGCGCACCCCGCTGTCTTCGAGTTCCGCCGCCCACGTCTGAGACATCCCCTCAATGCCGAACTTCGAGATGCCGTATGCGCCCCAGCCGGGGTAGCCGATGCGGCCCGCGTCACTCGTGACGTTGATGATCGAGCCGCCGCTCTCCACCATCGCGGGCAGCGCCTTCTTGATCAAAAGGTACGGAGCGATCAGATTCACTTCAATCACGCCGCGGAAATCTTCCAACGGGTAGTCGAGCAGGTAGGGCATCGGCGTCGGGCCAAGAGCCGAAGCGTTATTCACGAGCGCGTCCAACCGCCCGCCGAATTCGCTGAGCGTCGTTGCGACCACGCGCTCGATCTCCTCCTGCCGGCTCAGGTCAGCGCCGATCACCACCACCCGTGTGGCCGACGCCGCCTCCCGAACGCGGTCCCGGACTTCGCCGAGCGCTTCGACGTTGCGCGCGGTGATGGCAATGCCTCCCGCGCCTTCGCGCGCGAAGTCAATCGCCAGCCGTCGTCCCAGCCCCTGCGATGCTCCGGTGATCAATATGTGCTTCCCCTCGAGTCTCTTCATTTCGCCTCCCGGTTTAGCCGGCGCACGATTACCTCGCCGGCAGACTTCTCAGCGACAGCTCTCCACCGCTTCAAAAAACCTCGCCAGCTTCCCTTCATCCAATCTGCCGTCGGTGCGAACGCCGCTGCAAATATCCAATCCGAACGGCCCGACATCACGAATGGCCGCGCTGACATTATCAGCGTTCAACCCTCCCGCGAGAAAGACCGGGACATCCACAGCTTCACGAATGCGGCGGCTGATTGTCCAATCGTGAGTCCGCCCCGTTCCGCCCAACTCTTTTACCTCCATCTTCTGATTCCCCGAATCGAGCAGGATCGCGTCAACGCGCGGCGCGACGGCCAGGGCCTCTTCGACCGAGTCTTCGCCGGTGACGTGAATGACCTGCACAATCGAAATGCCCGGCAGCGCCCGGCGCAGATCGTCGTAGCTTCCCCGCTCCAACCGGTCAACGATTTGCAGCGTGTTGGCTCTGAGTCTGCGCTGCTGCTCGATGATCGAATCGGTGTCCTGAAGGCTCGTGAGCAGGAACGTGGCGATGGGCGGCGGCGTGCGCGCGGCGATCTCGGCGATCAATTCCTCTTCGATCACGCCGGGGCCGCTCGGCATTGATGAAACTAATCCCAACGCCGAAGCGCCGTGACGAATCGCCAGATCGGCTTCGGCGATGCTGCTGATGCAGCAGACCTTCACTCGCGGTTTTGCTGTCGCCTGCAATTGCGTCCTCCTGCGGAAAATGTCCGACAAACTTCAGTTTGTCGCTGGTTCCCGAAGTTGCGCGGCCACGGAGTCAGCGACAAACTGAAGTTTGTCGGACACCGCTCATTTGTCGCGCTCAACAATGCCGCGCAGTTCGTCTCGAATCGCCCGAACTGCCGCCGCCAGCGACTTCCCCTTCGGCGCTGCGCCGTCGCTTTCCATCATCGCAATCAGGAAGTCCATCTGCGTCAGCACGGAGTCGGCTTCATTCATCTTCGGGCCGGTGGCGAAGGCTTCCCGGTAACTCTTGAGCACGGCTTTCTGTCTCTGCACCAGATCGCCCTTCACCAGGTGGCGCAACAGAGCCACGTCGGGCGTTGCGACTCTGGCCCAGAAATCATCGCCCTTCTCCCGCTCCCGGCGCGCCATCTGCTCGCAATCACCGAGCAGATTCTCCAACCCGCTTTTCTCGCCCAACAGAAAACCGCAGGCAATCAAATTGACGGTCGGATAAAGCTTGGGAGCTTTGTTCCGCTTCGCGCTCTCGTCGTAGCCTTCTTTGTACCAGCCCTTCGCCGTTCTGATGTGCGCCAGACGCTCTTTCTTGTTTGCGGCCAGCAAGGCTTTGGTCTTGTAAATGCGGCCTTTCAAAGCCAGCCGCTCGGGCGTCCGGTCCAATTCCAACAGCCAGTCAAGCCGCTTCTCGGCGTCGCCGAGCAATTCACCGGGGGTGAATTCCTTCTCGCCCGATGTCTTCCTTCCGCGCGCGGTCTTCGCCTTGCCGGCCGGCGCTTTGTCCGCCTCCGCCTGCTTCCAGAGCTTCTCGGCGTAGCGGCACTCGAAATTGGCCAGGCGTTGCACGGCTTCAATCGAAGCCTTCGCGTCATCCTTTTTGATCGCCTCGCGGTAGCACTCGATGGCGTCGTGGAAATTGCCCAGCGCATACCAGGCATTGCCGAAATCGGCCAGCACCTCGCCATCCTGCATCTGAGGCGGGATGGCGCCAGACATTGTGGCCAATTGATCCCTTAGTTTCTTGTTGCGCTCAGGCCGCTCGGCGTCGGGCATCTGCGCAATGCTCTTGAGCGTGTCGCGGTATTCGCGGCGCGAGTAGAGGTTGTGATCATCATCCCTCTTTCCGCCGACCTGGAGCTTCAGCCTGAACCCGGGATTGCCGTAGCATTGATAAGCGCCCCAGGTATTGGTCCCGCCGTGCCGGTGATGGGTCATCCGGCGCGCTTCGAGCACCGCCTGGCCGAAGTCTTCGCCGCCGAGCATCTGCCGGTAGAGATGCATAGCGAACGTGGTAGCCGCGCCATCGTCCACCGCCCAGCCGGCGGCCACCACCGCGCGCACGCCCATCCTGATCAACTCTTCGGCCACGCTCGCGGCCAGACGATGTGGATATTCGTTTGAAAGCGTGAGCTTCTGCTCCATCTCGCCCAGGTGGCAGCAGTTGATGAAGACCAGGTCGGGGACGGCGCGGAGGTTGGTGATCTCTCTGGTGGTCAGCAACTGCCCGCCTTCGAGCACGATGCCGCTCTGCGCCGGATTATCGGCGTTGAAGACGCCGTGCGCGGCGATGTGCAGGATTTGATACTCGCGCGCAAACAGCTCGTTGATGATCGTCTCGGCGTCGCGCCGGATCAGCGGAGTGACTTTGTACCGCGCGCTCTCCAGCTCCTTGATCACCTCTTCGGCCTCGAGCTTCGCGCCGTCGAGCCGGACGAAGCCGGTGTCCGCCGGGTCGCCGATCACCAGCGCATTCTCGCCGCGCGACGGTTGCGGGTTGGGGCGGTAATCGGTGGTCTTGAACTGGCGCAGCAGGCCGATGCGCGTGACCAGCGGTTTGTCCATCTGCGACCGCTCGGTCATCAGCTCCCACGGGTACTGGGCCGCTTCACGATCAACCATCAGCACGACATTTTCGGCCTGCTCCTTGAGATCGTTCGGCACCAGCAGCTCGAAGAGCGAGACCGAGAGCTTCCGGTCGTAGACCGTGGCGCGAATCGCCTTCTTCACCAGCCTGTCCACCAATCGCCGCTGCGTCGCTTGCAGCGACCCCTCAGCGCGCGCGCGATCGGTCAAGACCAGAAACTCCAATCCCCCGCCGTCATCGTCTTCCTGCGTGCCTTGAGCGAGGAAGCGGTGAAAATAGTCCGCCACCTGTTTGCGCTTCTC
>Ga0247727_10002567_pt1 | contig 41290 bp, 42 predicted proteins | sample WisWelCaveWW1625_FD_202498 | JGI IMG/M metagenome (GOLD analysis project Ga0247727, IMG submission 202498) | Biofilm microbial communities from Wishing Well Cave, Virginia, United States - WW16-25 | ecosystem: Environmental > Aquatic > Deep subsurface > Groundwater > Cave microbial mat | place...
GTGAGCCCGCCTTCCGGTGGTTTAATTTCGACTTCGACTCGGTACATCGCGTTCTCACGGCTCGTGATCGGCGCTACAATCGTCAGCGGACTGTGCTCGTTGCCAAAGTCGTTTTGGATGACCAACGCCGGTCGCCTTTTCTTGATCTCCGCGCCGACCGTCGGGTCAAAATTGACTAAATAGACCGCACCCCGTTTTGGAAAGTTCATAGGCTATCGATTGTAGTCCTTTTCAATTGCATCGTTTGGCAACGGGGCATCGACGACTTCCCATTCTTTGGCCAGCGCGAGATTTTCTTGCGCTGTCGCTTGATAGCCGCGAATCAACTCGTCTTTGAGTTCCTTTCTTCGCATGAGCGTGGCGTAATACCGGGTGGCTTCGTCCACAAAAGCATTTCGAGATGGGAACTTTTTCTTTCGCCAGACGGGATCAGCGAACTTCACTGTCTTTTCCGGTAGCGATACCAAGACGCGCTTCTGAGTTTTGGTGGCCATTATCAGCTCCTTTGATGTCATATATGGAAAGAGTATACACGAGTAGTATATGCACGAAAAGGGTGAATGTCAATTGTTTTTTTGTAGTAACGACGCAAAGAGCGGTCAGGGCACGTGCGCGTCCAAAGGACGCGCAACATCTATCCGCGCTCGCTTCCTTTCAGTCGCTCGCAAAAATATACCATTAAGCATTTTTGGCTAACCTTAGCCGAAAAAGACCCTGCCATAAATTGAATGGCAGGGTCAGCTCAATTCAACCGCAACGTATCTTGTGCCAATCATCGCGCGTACGAAAGTTCCAATCTTTCAACGCGCTTCTCGATTGTATCAAGGCGCGCTGAATGATCACGGGTTGCTTTTACGGTCATTGCCCACTCCTGATCAAGACGAATGAGCTTTCCAATAATCCCGTCGATCTGGTTCTGTATGATGTTCACCTTGTCATCGAGCTCGTGGAGCGTTGCCTTGACGCCTTTCATATCTTCCTGGAGAATAACCACGCCGGTACACAATTTGTCGAGCAACTTCGTGTGTCCGCTCACGGTTTCATTCAGCGCGTCGAGCTTCCGACTGATTGTTGAGAATTGATCGTTGGTCATACGATGTGAAGTATAGAATGCAGAGAGATGATTGTAAATGGTTCGACCTTTCCACCCAGCCCCTCAGGGAAAGAGGCTGGGGACGAAAGACCGACGCGCTACTGTTTGGTAGCGGTAGTAGTTGTTCGGTTGGTGCCGCGGCGTCTGTCGGGACGTTGCTTGCCGGCTTCAAGGCCGTTTTTGAACGACTCGATCAATTTCTCTTTTACGAATGTGACGACCGCATCGGTACGCCGTCCTTGCGGCGTCGTCTCGATGATGCGGCGAAGCTCCTTTTCAACATCGTCAAGGTAGTTCATACTGAGTACAATTAAGGTTGCTAATAAGTGCGGCGCTCGACTCACGCCGCAATGCAGGAGGCGATGTCAATATCATCCTTCAGCAAGGGATACACATCACCGTTGGGAAAATAGCAGTCGAAGCAATAAAGCCCGCGAATGTCGCGTGGCGCGTACTCGCTGATGATCTCGCGTTGTCCCTGCAACGCTTCGATCTGGTCATCAGGGAGGCGCGATTGCTCGACGAGGTACGAGTACAGTATAGACGGTAGAACTTAGGGCTCGCGTCGCTGTGCGGCAAGAATCAGCCGCACGCGATCAATGTCTCCAAATTTCGTGGGCGTCCAAAAAAGATCGGTATCGACTTCTACTGGCAGGTGCGAGGTAGCGCCCGACTGTTCATCCGTGATCGGCACTTGCACCACCAGCTCCTGCAATTCCGAAAAAGAGATCGAGCCCCACTCGGCCATTTCCGAATCGCCCAAGCACGCGAAGCCATAGAAGACGTCATCGCCGTCGTACTCCGCAATCCACCAATCGCAAGCGCCGAGAAAGAAGTGCAGGTACATCACAATGTCGCGGGTCTCAAGATCACCATTCTCAAGCTGGCTGCTGCATCTCGGTATGCGACTGAGCTGGTCTTTCGTTGGAGTATTCCACATAGAGCGTAGAATTAAGAGGTTGATAATCTCTGCGGTCGACCTTTGCAAAGCCGGCGTTTGTTTGCGGCTTCTCGCATCGACCTTTGTGAAGCGAGCGCACCCCGAAGAATGTCAAATTTGCAAACCGTAGCGTCTTATAAGATGAACTAAATTTGACATTCAGAGGGTGCACCGTACAATGGAAGACGTGCGGGAAGCCGCTATAAACTCTGTGGCAAATCCACAGAATCCTTGGAAAGGGAAAAGATTGAAAAGGGGAAACCCCCAGGGTTGTTGCTGAGGGTTTCCCCTTTTCATTATCAAGCAATCTATATTTTTGCGAGCTTTCAGAGATAAAAAAAGAGCGCGGTTTGATGTTGTGGTTTTGAAAAAACCACACGTGCCCTGGCTTGGGGGATGGCGGGCGGGTTTACAAGAGAAGAAGCCACGACGCTCGATAGACGGTCGTGGCATCCGAATAAAATTTTGAATAAGATAGTTCTTCTCAGTCGGTACTCATTCGACAGAGAACAGTAGCGCTTGTAGAGATGAGGAAAACAGCAAGAACTCGAACCTACAACAATTTCGAGCTATAATGCCAGCAGCATGCCCATTCACGACATGAACTACTTTGCCAATGGGTTTGTTGGCTACCAAGAAGGGCCGATCGGCATTCATACCGCCGACCGGCGCTTTCATTTCTATACCATCGGCAGGACTGGTACCGGTAAGAGCACCATGCTGGCCAACATGATCATTCAAGACCTCGCAGCCGGTCGCGGCCTGGCGCTCATCGATCCGCATGGGGACTTGGCCGAGTCTGTTCTTCCGTTCGTTCCCAAGAAACGGAAAAACCAGCTCGTGTACTTCAATCCGTCTGACATCGAATACCCTATTGGACTCAACATGTTTGAGCGCGTGGAGCCGCACGAGCGGCACCTGCTGGCCAGCAACCTGATGAGCATCTTCCGCAAGACGTGGGCAGACTTTTGGGGACCGCGCATGGGGTACTTGTTGCACAATGCGCTGCTTGCGCTCCTTGAGATTCAGGGCAGTACGCTTCTCGGTTTGGTGAGACTGCTTTCAGACAAGCGCTTTCGCGAACGCATCGTTTCACGCGTGAGTGATCCTGTAGTGAGGCACTATTGGCAACGCGAGTTTGCCGCGTTTCCCGAGCGGCTGCTGCCGGAGATAGTCTCGCCGGTGCAGAACAAAGTCGGCGCGTATCTCACGAGTAACGCGCTCCGGAATATTCTTGGCCAGGCTCGGACCGCGATCGACTTTCGACAGCTCATTAACAATCGAGGGATTCTCATTGTGAACTTGGCCAAGGGACGGGTTGGTGAGGACGCTGCCAACTTGCTTGGGTCGCTCATCGTGACCAAGCTGCAGGTCGCGGCGATGCAGCGCGCCAACATGCCCGAGGCCGATCGAGAAGACTTTTATCTTTATGTCGATGAATTCCAGAATTTCACGACGGAGAGTTTTGCCGACATTCTGGCCGAAGCGCGCAAGTATCGATTGAACCTCATTCTGGCGCATCAATACCTTGGCCAGCTCGATGAGCACATTCGCGACGCAGTGCTGGCCAACGCCGGCACGATGGCGGTGTTCCGCATCGGGCCGGAGGACGCGAAGATTCTTGAGCGAGAATTCGAGCCAAAATACTCGTGGCTCGATCTCACCAATCTGTCGCCGCATTCGGTTTATTATAAGCTGGTGAGCCAGGGAACGGTGCGCGAGCCGCACTTTGCCAACACGCTAGCGCCGACGTCGCCTGCAGTTGCGGATCCCAAAATATATAAACAGGAACTGATAGAGCTGTCGCGCCGGCGCTATGCTTCGCCGCGGTCGCGTGTAGAAGAAAAGATTGAACGGTTTATGGATGGAGAATAAGAAGTCCCCCGGGCGATTACCCGGGGGATATTTTTTAGAGACCGGTCTCGACGGAACATAGCACCGAACCGCTCTCGGTCTCTGTTCTGTCCCTCTGAATTGAGCGGCAACTCAGAGCGGAGTGGCCGACTCCATGTTGGCGAGAGTGCCACTTGACCTTGTGTCTCGTCAAGGAATTATAGCATAATTCTGTTTTATACGAGCATGATCAACTACTGACGCGCAGCTCACGCAGTTGGTTAGTCACATCCTCTGTTTGTCCTTTGTCGAAACCCTGGCGTAAATTGCAACCAGAGTCTTTTCTCTCGTCTTTGACATAACCAACTTTATTCATAAGACCATTTCCCACCTGCACACAATCGCTTCGCAATCGCCGGCAGCTCCGGAAGGTAGCCGAGGTTCGCCGCGATCCATTCCATCAGCACCATGATGCATTCTTGTTCTTCGTCGATCGGCACACACACGAGCTCGCCGTCAGCGATTGTTTGTTTCTTGGGCATAAGCAAAATGGGGTGTACAATTAACGTTCCTTTCTTGGACACTCAAAAAATAAAAACTTGTCTGGGAAAACAGCAAGCAAATCCGGTATTGAACATGACCGCCACCCTAACGAATCAAAGGTGCCAACAGAAAAAGTTGTTGCAGTCTTTCAATATTTTGCTAAATTGAAGCCCACCAACCGATGGATTAGCAACCCTCGAAAAGTTCCCATAGAAACATCGGGCAAATGTAAACCGGTTGCTGAGGCGGCGACTTATTTTACTTAGGGGAACTGGCCAAGTCGTATCAACCAACTCTGGTTATCACGATTCAGACTGCTTAACTTCCTGCCAAGCAGTCGCTTGACATGCGCTGTTTCAATACGGCCTTGCTGGTTTAGGGGACTTAGCAGGTTGACGTTTGCCGATTTTTTAGGTCATCTACTTACCTTCAAACCATGCGTTAGCGCGATGGATACAAAGAGTTGTGTTCGATTCTGATAAGTTGTGCTTGATACAAATAAGGAACTATGCTCGAAACAAATCAAACTGCAACCTGTGGAATTTTCCTTTTAAAATTTTCTGTAATCCCTCAGTGATGGGCTGCAAGGCGGGGTGGACGGACGACTGCCTTGACGGTACAGAGCAGATTTGCTGCCTCATTGACGATGGCTGTTGATGTGCGTGGTGGTTTTTTGTTTAAGAAAAAAGTTCTTGACTTTTAAGAATTGTTTATGTTTAATATCCTACATTTCGCAACTACATTTACGACATCTCTCCGTCATTTCATCCCAACTAAGAGAGGTAATCCTATGACAAGTCAAGAATGGCAGGGATTGGCTTCTGAGCTCAGTTCATTGTTGAGCTTGCAATCATCGCCGCTGGCAATTACTTTTTCAGAGGTTGCCTCAGAGGGTGTTCCTACTTATGAAGGGACGATGCCTGAACCCACTCCCGATGGACGAACCGGCAAGGTACCTGCGGGTTGTGTTTTTTGGATGAAAGCTGCAGACCGAACTTTCACAACACTGCCTGAAGACCATGGGAATTGCAGTGTTGGTAGCCTCACCCACGGTTTGAAGACCATTGAAGAAATTAAAGACAACTCCGATGTTGCCGCCATGCTTGATTGCGGCTGGGTGACTATGGATGTGGTTCCGCAAATTCCTGTAATAAAAAAACGCCCAAATTTTATTACCTATGGTCCTTTACAGGATACTCGTATTGATCCGGATGTCGTGTTTTTACGTCTCACTGCCAAGCAAGTCATGATCTTGCATGACGCCGTGCCCGGGCTGTGCTTCGAGGGAAAGCCGCAGTGTCATATTATCCCAATCGCAATGGAACAAAATGATGTTGCCGTAAGCGTAGGATGTATGCTAAGTCGGGTGCGTACCGGTATGTCGAGCAACGAGATGACCTGTGCAATGCCTGCTAGTCGCTTAGCCGAGATTGTCGATCGAATTAAAACGACTTGTGCCGCTGACATTTCTGTGGCAGCCTATGCCAGCGAGGATTCCCAACGTTTTAAAAAGTAGTTGTTTTCTCCTCAGGAAATGAACATCGTTACCTGTACAAAGTGAAGTGGAAAGATGGTCCAAATGCAGGTTCTTTTAATCTCCACTTATGAACTTGGACACCAGCCTTTAGGGTTGGCTTCTCCTGCGGCACACATCATTGCGGCAGGGCTGCCCGTGAAGTGTCTTGACCTCGCCGTTGAACCTTTTGATGAGGAAAAAGTTCGGGAAGCCGAATTCGTTGGGATATCGGTACCAATGCACACGGCATTGCGATTGGGTGTGAAAGCGGCCAAGCGTGTCAGAGAGTTGAACAAGAGGTGTCATATAGGCTTCTATGGGCTCTATGCTTCTTTAAATGGGGAATATTTGTTGAGGACTCGTGCCAACAGCGTTATTGGCGGAGAGTACGAATCACCACTAGTAAACTTACTACAACGTCTAAATGGCAAGAGTAACGGTGGCTCTTACGGGGTTTGGACAAATTTCCCCACCTTTGAAATATTTCTTGGCCGCCAACAGTTCCTCCCTCCAGTACGTAATCTTCTCCCGCCGCTACAAAGGTATGCTCATCTCGACAACGGGAACGGCGAACTAAAGATGGTAGGTTATGTCGAAGGAAGCCGTGGATGTGCGCACCGCTGTCGTCATTGTCCAATTACACCTGTTTACGAGGGACGGCTTCGGATTGTTCAACAAGATGTTGTTCTTCAGGACATTACCAATCTCGTCCAAATGGGCGCTCAACATATTACGTTTGGGGATCCTGATTTTCTCAATGGCGTCAAGCACTCGATGCGAATTGTTCATCGAATGAAAGAACAGTTCCCACAGCTTACGTTTGATGTCACTGTCAAGATCGAACATATTCTCGAACATCGTAGCGTTATTGAAGAATTGGGGCGCCTTGGTTGTATGTTCATCCTCTCCGCGGTTGAATCATTGAATGATGACATCCTCAGGTACTTAGATAAAGGTCACACTGCGGCTGATGTCATCGAAGCTCTAAAGATCACTCGAGATGCGAATGTGACTCTCCGGCCTTCACTGGTCTCTTTTACGCCTTGGACCACACTCGATGACTATCTGAAGGTTTTGGAATTTGTTCAGGAATATGATTTGATCTATAATGTAGATCCTGTCCAGTATTCTATTCGACTTCTTGTTCCTCCTGGCTCCTGGCTCTTGAATGTTCCTCAAATGAAGCCTTTTATTACAAAACTAGACGAGGAGAATTTCGCATATCAATGGGAGCATCCCGATCCACGGCTTGACCAGGTTTATCAAGACGTGAGCCAAGTTGTCGAACAAGCGGCCAGAATGAAGGAAGATCCTTTAATTACGTTCTATAAGATTAAAGATTTAGCGCTTAGAGCAATGATAGGGCGAAGATTCTCCTTGACGAGCACTAAGGCCCTTAGTAAATCGAGGCGACCGCCCAGGCTAACTGAATCATGGTTTTGCTGAGCTGAACCTACTAAGGACCAGTTTGGTTCTATTAGCGGGTTAGCAGTGGGCATCTAGTTGAAGTGAAAATAACTTTCGCAGTGACAGTTCATGAATGAAAAAACAAAACGGTACGTCACTCAACTCTCAACAAGTGCTCGTGTAAGGGTAGTGGAAAATTTATGGTAACCCAAATTCGCCTCAATGGATTCAAACACTTTAAACCCGGTCTCCACGACATCTGGAAAGACATACTTGATGAAAAATGTAACGACTGGCATTGGCAGCAGTATAATCGGGTTTGCAATCTCAAGCAGCTTGAAGAGATCATACCCCTCACTGACTCGGATCATAATTGTCTTGTTTATTGCCGTTTTTGCACAAGTAAACGAAAGATCTCTGATCCAGATGCTGTTAGAATAGACTGCCTTTATTTTGAGAATGCGCTCAAGTATATTTCGGAACATACAGAAATTAGAGAAGTGGTTATTTCTGGAGGAGACCCATTCACTTTTTCTTACAGTGCGTTGGATTATCTGTTAAGTCATTTAAGGATTATTCCCCATGTGCAAATCGTCAGGTTGGAAACATGCAATCCTGTGACTCTGCCCCATGGAATCACTGATGAGCTCGTGGAGAGGTTAAGAAAGCATCAGCCTGTTTACGTTAATACTGAATTCAACCACCTAAAAGAACTAGATAACTCAAATTGGGAAAAATATAAAGAGCAGATCATGCAGATTGAAAAAGACACTTATGAACCTGCCAGACAGGATTCCTGCGAGTTCTTTTCCAAAATAATTCATGAGCCCAAGAGTGTATCGCTAATTGCCCTACATGGCGATGAGGTAGTCGGTTTTTGTTTTGGAGCACCCCTTGAGTCGTTTCCACAGGTGCAAGGAACTCAAACGGACCCTGAATGGAATAATTCAACCATCTTCTACTCGGCCGACGTGACCGTAGCTGCCAAATATCGAGAAAAAGGCATAGCTCTACAGCTAAAACAGCAGCAACTAAAACGGGCTCGTGCTTTAGGTTACCGCTATGTGGCAGGTCGGAATCGAGTAGGGTTGGCTGATACAATGTGGAGACTAAATGCCAAGTTTGGTGCCTATCAGATTCAGTTTCTTAAAAACAGTTATAGGGATGATCTTAAACCAAATGACTGTATCTATTACCACATAAACCTGGATTCTTATTCGAGAGCAATGTGAGACCGATGACTTGCACACAAACATGGTGCCAGCCCTCATACCTTTCCCAACCGGTGGTACTGTTCATCACCAACGAGACCTGCGGTCTTTATGAGGATAATGCGCCCCTGTTCTGGCTCACTAGAGAGGCCGGTTTCCGTCCTTTTGTAGTTCCATGGTACCACATGGCCTGTCAGGACCTCCAGATGCTAATCTGCAGCCGCCACGAGGGTCAAACCATAATCTGTGGTGGCTTTGAGGCTCTAGCGAACGGTGAGAAACGACCGATCTATAGCAGAGGCGAACAGATAACTCCTCAGATCATTTTTCATCGGGTGCGCATGGAACCGAAGCTGGTGGATCTCTATGACAAACTGGCGAAGACGCACCCTCACGCCTTACTCTCGTTCCACCCCGAATTAAAAGTCATCGGCACGAAATGGGGCGCGGAGCTATGTTTCCGTGCAGGTGAGGAAAGAGGAATTCATGTCGCACGACCAGAGACGTTCCTCGTGCCAAAGCATGAGATGGGCACAAAGCTGAGGGAAGTCGGGAAGCAGCATGCGTTGATTTTCAAGCCGGCAGAGGAGTCACAGGGGCGAGGAATAAAGATCTCTACTCCAGAAACCTTTGAAACGGTTCTCCGGGAAGTCGAAAACGCAAGTCCACCTCGCTTTGTCGTACAGAAGATTGTTGAGAATGCCATCCGCTTGGAAGGGAAAAGATTTGATCTGCGATTGTATGCTTTTGTGAGTCGCTTCCGACCATTATGTTACAGGGTCTATCGCGATGGTATTGCGAAGGTGGCTGCGAAACCCGAATCGGAGGAGCAACAGGATCCGCTGAGTATCCTGACGAACTGCGCCTATCGTGCGTGTCGTGGCGAGCAGGTGGATAACTTAACAATTTCGCAACTCCTGAGTAAGCTGCATGCTCAGGGATACCGTGTGGTTAACTTTTGGCAACAGATTGACGCCCTTGTCGGATGTGTGTTTGAGTGCTTTGCGAACTGGGAGCTGCTGGCCACAGCACCCGACCTCTCCCGTCTGTTTCTGGTGACCGGGCTTGATATAATGCTCATTAACGGGGATGATAGCGTCAAACCCCTGTTCATTGAGTCGAACTATACGCCGTTGCTACATAATTTTGGTCCTCCAGAGGTTGATGAAGGACTCCTGAGGACAACCCGTCAATGGCTCGCCGCGCTACGGGCTAAATGTCCCGCACCGGTGTCAACGGCATCTATCCCACAACCTGCGGAGTGGTTCAGAGGAATATGTCGGGTGCAGCCTAAATTGTCAGCACCCTTGATATATTGTTCGAGAGAACATCAGGTCGAAGCTGTTAGTCCCGAACGGAATAAACAATCGATTCGTCTCTCGGTGCATGATATGAATCAGCCATTTCCATCCCTCATGGAGGTGGTGGAAAAAATAAAGCGTGGCGTCGATGGAAGGATTGTCTTGAATGGGGTCTCGTCTTTGTTGAATCACGTTGTCGGTCGCCAAAGGCTCCTCGACGAGGTTAGGACCTTCTTGTCAGATGGCGATCAGGTCCTAATTCGCGCTGCTGATGACGATTTGAGCGGTGTGGAACTCTGTATTTGTCAAAACGGTGGGCCTCCCGTCATTGGCGTCTCTTTTGAGGCGAATGCGGATCTTCGGTCTCTCAATCATCCGATCTCAACTGTTTTGCCCAGAATCGGAGAGAACAACGGCACAGTAGAAACAAAGCCATGGCCGAGCGCTCAATTTGAATATCTCGATCCAGATCTAGTGGGTCCCACTTTGGCGGGTCGAACCGTAACGCGTGAAGAGAGTCTCCTGCTATACCTTGGCAGAGTCATAACTAAGGAAGTGAGGGGCGATCCATTTGGCCGTAGAAACGTCGAACCCGGTGTGGGAAGAAGCTTCCTCGTTGATTTTTTGAGAATCGACCGGAAGCCTGACATCACCGTATTTTCGGCACTCGGGATTGGATTGACCCCCTACAGTGAGGAGGGATTCTTCTTGAAAGGGCCCGATATTGATGGCCTCTGTTCTTTGAAAAAGGCGCGCCATCGGCAGCGGATCGCGGAGAAGTTAGCGGACGCCGGCTGTCGTGTTCCCAAAACAGCGGCTATTATTTCTTTGCCGGGTCTTGAGAAAACATGGCCTGACGGAAGAAAAGAGCCTGCGGCCATCATGGTGCGAGGGTTCAGAATAAGCCTGCGAATCCAACATTTGGACCCCTTCCATGGGTTCCTCCTCAGTGATCGATACCGACCATTGGTTGCAGCCTTTTTATTTGACCGCTCTAAGCGAGGGGCGATTGGAGAGAGATGGCAAGGTCAACCCCATTTGGACCTTTGTCGGTTACCAATTTCGGACTTCCGGCTTCAACAAGAACTTGAGAGACTCAGTTGTAAGCAGAGATGCCTCCGGTATATAGTCGCGGATCACCGGACATCCACAGAATCGAGTGCCCAAAGAAGAGCCCGAGAACTGAGATTCAAGGAAATCCATTTATACGCCCCACTCCTTTTGAAGATGGTGAAGGAAAGCGTTGCCAGAGAACTGGGGAGAAATCCTGAGAACGAAGTACTCAGCGATGAAGATTACGTCACCTGGTTTGCTGAGAGGATGGGCGAACAGTTAGCCTTCATGAAAGCATTGCGTTTCCTGAATGATTATCGGATGGCAAGAGACGATTGGACAATGAACGCGCTTTCTGAGAACCAGGTCTCTCTAGTTGCGGAGTTCATTGATCTTGATACGGGTATCTTTGTGGATTCGACTGATTTGGATGGAGTTCTACTCACGAAAGAACAGGTTAAGGCGCTTCAATCCAGGTTCGATGCCTTCCACGCCCAGGACGTAGAAGAGGCAAGAAATATTGTTCAAACGCTTGCTTTGATCGCATATCAGGGAAACATCGCAAGAGCAAGACAGGCGGTGGATCACTTTACTCAAATTTATGAGAGCAACACCAGCAAGCACTAAATAGCTCTCATACCGATTTACGCTTGCTTGTTCTCATATTGTGGGAATTTTCAAGCACAAATCGGTATCAGGCATCTCTCTAACCTGGAACAAAGGTAGCTGGCAGGAGATAAGTTATGCTTACAGTCAACACACAGAAACTTTTGAACAAGAGAGGATTGTGCGATCAACCACAAGCACGAAGGCGGTTAATCAATAATTTGTCGAAGCGAGGAATTAATGCCAGGGTTCTACAAGCCATAGCTGTTATTCCCCGTCATGCCTTTGTGCCTGCCCATCTCATTTCTCAAGCTTATAAAGACTGCTACCTCTTTACCGATAAAACAGTCCTCAGTCAGCCCTATTTTGTGGCACTTATGACCCAATATCTCGATTTGAACTGTAGAAAGAAAGTCTTGGAAATCGGCACAGGTACTGGATACCACACTGCGATTTTGGCGCTGCTGAGTGGGCATGTCTTCACCATTGAGCGAATCCCAGAGCTTGTGAAGGAGAGTGCTGAGACATTTGCGGCTCTGGGATTGTGCAATATCTCGCAGCGGTTGGGGGATGGATTTTTTGGGTGGCCCGAAGCCGCCCCGTTCGATGCAATTTTAGTAACCGCGGCACCTTCGACGATTCCTCAGACGCTTGTGCAACAATTGCATCCTCAACACGGATGTATGGTCATTCCGGTAGGACCTCAGGGGAGGTGGCAAAGACTTTATGTGGTGCAACGCCGGGGTCAAGAGGTATACAAAATAGACCTTGGTCCCGTCTGTTTCGTCCCCTTCGTGCCTAGCTCACCGTGGCGCGCAGGTTTCTCCAACCATCTACTATGCATTTCAGACGGGCCCTATGTAGCAAGGGAATGCATGCCGAATACTACCAGAGGACTTTAATGACTGCGAGGACAGGATATTGAGAAATTCTATCCCTGGAACAAGCTTTCAAATTAGATTCGAAAAGTTGACTTTCATATAAAAAAGTGCTATATTTTTCCGGTGGCTTGGACTTTGTTTTTTATTCCAGGCCTCGGAAGTTCTCAACAATAAACCTGAATCGGAATTTGCGGTGTCGTTCATTAATTCATGACATCGGGTTCCAGAAAAAAAGAAGGAGGACAATATGTTCATTTGTGCTTGTTGCCTTCAGTGCCGGGCCGCTGTGGATTGTGAGGTTTGCACTCCTCAGAGTGGTGGTATATGCCGGTATTGTATGAACGCTTGCCGAGCTGGTCGCTGCGGACTTGGCGCCATAAGGCCTTTTGTCCCAGGCTATTAGCGTTCCATTAATGATTGCCCAGGGACGTGCCCAATGGAAAGGGAACGTCCCTTCGGTAATCTTGCCCTTTTAGCACACTAAATGCGAGGGAAAATGGTTGTAGTCACATGAAAATTTTGAACAAATCAAGATGGAAAATTCAACGATAATAATGATAATAAAGAGAATCGGCTTTCGGATAGCGATCTTCGCGCTGATATTCGCTATCAGTGTGCTCGCAAACAACTTGACGTTCACAACCCAACCGTCTAGCTAAGCCATTTTCAAAGGATCGATCGCTCATCTTCATACCACAGTCGAAGGTTACAGAACAAGTAACAGAGCTTAAGTAGCAGAAAGGAGGAAACTGTGGCAAAAGTTAAACTGGATGACGTGATAGAGGCCCGGTCAATGTGCGAAGAGGATTTTTTTCGTCGCAAAAACGTTGTAGCGGTAGCCGTCGGATATCGTGTAGTGGGCGGCCAGGAGACCGATGAGTTGTGTGTCAGGGCATACGTAGTAAAGAAAAAAAATCCCTCGGAATTGCCTGATGCTGAAAAGTTACCACCTAGCGTGCCCACAAGTAAGCAAGTACAGGTGCCGGTTGATGTGGAGGAGATGGCACCTCCCTGGGCTTGGGCTCTTTATCAACGCGTGCGTCCGGCTATGGGTGGCTATAGCGTGGCACACTTCCGGGTTACTGCCGGTACAATTGCAACAGCTGTTCGAGACAGCCAATATCGTGGTTTATTCCATATATTGAGCAACAATCATGTTTTAGCAAATTCTAATTTCGCAAATCTTGGGGATGCTATTCTACAGCCAGCACCTTTCGATGGAGGTGTTTATCCTAGAGACATGATTGCTCAACTCTGCCGTTTTGTTCCACTCCAATTTGGCGTTGGCTCTTCAAATCGGGTAGATGCGGCCATTGCCTGTACAGAACTCTATAACGTCGACCGGCGGGTCTACTGGATTGGTGAGCCAAAAGCAGTAAGAAAGCGAAGCGGGATAAATCTTGGTGAGGAAGTACAGAAAACTGGTCGCACCACTAATTATACCCAGGGCAAGATTACCGGTTTATATGCCACTGTTAATGTGAATTATGATAGCGGTAGACTGGCGCGGTTTCAAAATCAAATTATCACTACTGCTATGTCCGCAGGAGGTGATTCGGGTTCACTAGTGCTAGATTTGGAGGGCAACGCCTTGGGATTACTCTTTGCAGGATCTAGTACAGACACCATCATCAATCATATCGAAGACGTGCAGAATGAGTTGAGTATCAAGGTTGCTGAAAAGATGGTGTAAGAGACGCAAGGGTTTGAGTTGAGGAGAGAATGATACATGAAGTATTTTCAGCGTTGGATGTTAATAGTCTTATCGATCTTGCCCGCGTTAGGTTGTGATACTCAAAAGGTGGCTACTCAATATGTGGAAGAGAGCCTGTATGGCACAGTTATAACCCTGCGTGATGGTACAAAAGTACGCGGTGAATTGGTCTACGTTTATGACTTTTCTAAACTCATTTTTGGAGAAGAGCGTGACGAGCAGATCTACGCAATTTTCGATCCCACAAAATATTCGCCCGACCCAAGGCAGGATCGTTCATTCACAATGATTTCGTCTAATGATTTCGATCCTAACTCGATTCAAATTAATCCACCCAATCCCAATATCCAACGCTATGAAGATTTTGTTCGAGAAATGGGTTTTTCTATTGAAATCCTTCCCTTTAATGGGATGTGGCATGTCTTAGAGTACAATGAGAGTTATCATCGAAAAGAGGGTGGCTGTGGTAACTTTGCCTGGGATATCCTTAAGACAGATCAACTCGGGAATTATCACTGTCAGAGCGGTAATGGTTGTAACCATGGCTATTCTGTTAGTGACCATTACGCCTGGAACCAGCCGGTTCTCATGCCGATAACTGGTTTTATAAAAGAATTCAGAGATGACTTTCCTGATAATCCACCATATTTGGAACACCCGCCAGGAAGTTCCAATTACGTTTTAATTGAGTTAAACGGTGGATATTATTTAGGACTTGTACACTTTAGACAGGGTTCAATCACTGCCAATGGCATTAAACCGGGTAACCGCTACGAAGTTGGCACCGAGATAGGGCGAGTCGGAAACAGTGGTTTTAGCGCTGTACCTCATATACACATGACTCTATTTTGGAAGGCATCTGTGGGGCCTAATGGATGCCGTGGACTTGGTTGGTCGGTACCCACCTTTTTTCAAAAACTTTACATTAGTGATACCAACCGTAATGCAGAGCTAAAGAAAGATGTCCAACCGCATAAAGGTCAGCGGGTATCCAACGATCGTTTTTAATTCACGAAAAAAGAAACAACATCGCGGTGGATGCCACCAGTAATGCTTTGTGACCGGTACAGCCTATTCAGACAGACGATTTCCCTAATAGAGAGTTTCCATTGGGATGATACTTTCGACGGTAATCGGGACGCTTTTGTAGCGAAGTTAAATTCAGCAGGTCTGCTCTTATCTACTCCACTTACCTATTGTTGGATACAATGCTTCGCGCCTACCAACCCTTGAAGAAGCCATGTCAGTGATGGAACCTAAGATCGTAATGCATGGAAAGTATATAAGTTTGCTAAATTTTGACCGAGTATTTGACGCCAAACAGAATTCGATTTGGACGGCAGATAAATGGCCCGCCGGGCGGGCCGTGGATTGTTGATTTCGGCGGAGGTGGTTGCTACGACCACCTTTTCAGTTTCAATATCTACACTCATGTGGTGCGTTCAGGGATAACTGAAGATTAAATCCTTTGAATTATTTGATCACGCTAACAATTGATGGAGCCGGACGCAACCAGCGCGGCATAAATTCCAACGACCGTGCTCGCTCAACGTTCTGTGGCATTCCGACGTCTGTGCCTTCGATGGTTGCGCCGCACATCATGGTGTTAAGTGCAATGACCTGATTCTGCGCATTCACTCCCGCTCATCCAGCACTTCTCCCAATTCTTCACTGGTCACCCGCGCATACTGCAAAGAGTAGGCAGCATTCTTGTGGCCTAGCTGCCGCTGTACCGCCGCAATGTTACCGGTTTTCTCCACCAAATATTTTCCCATCGCATGCCTGGCGCTGTGCGGGGTCTTCCCCTCCACGCCGGCGGCCGCTGACACTTCGTTCCAAATATCGTTGATCATGCGTGGCGCCAACCTTCCTTCACTATTGATTACTGTCGCTGCCGGCAGAAACAGCGCCGGCGAATCAAACAACTTCGCATCAAACTCCCGCTCCTGCTTGAGATAATCTGTGATCGCCTGTAGCCCTTCCCTGCTAATCTTGTACGCCTGGGTGGCGCTGCCTTTTTCTTCGACTTCAATGTCGCGCGTGTCGAAGTGTACATTCACCAAATTGATCTTGCAGGCGGCTGCTCGGCGCATGCCGGTCTCGATGAGCGTGTAGATGAGCGCGCGATTGCGATACGGCCGATAGCCCTTTCGCCGCGGCTTCTCATCAACATTGCTGTAACGATTACGATCTTTTGATAGTCCACCCACCTTCGGCAACAGATCCGCTGCATCGAGCAGCTTGCGGCGCTCGGTGGTCGTAAGCGCACGTTCCACGACAAGCAAGCTTCCCGTTGGGATGGCTTTAATCTTCTCTGCCGGGTTGCCCAGCGCAAACGGCCGATACTTGTGCACCCACTTCGCAAAGGTTTTCAGGTGAGCCAGCATGCGGTTGATGCTACGATCGCTCCAGTGCCGCGAACCGTCTCCTTCGATCGCAGATTGCAGTGCGGTCTTGAATGCGCTCGTGAGCCGCGGCGTCCACGCATCAACATGATCATGCTTCACCTCGCGGCGCAGGTAAGAGAGAAAGGTTTTCAGATCGCGGCGTTGCTCTTTTTGCGAGGACTCTTGGGTGGTGACTTCGTGCCGGAAATACTCGGTCATCCACCAGGCCAGTGAGTCGTGCTCCCCTGCTTTGAGGCGAGCTAATCTATTAGGTGAAGCGATTTGTAGGGCTTTTGGGGGCTTCTTGGGCATAGGAAAATGCCTGAAACACAACAATTCGCTTCACCAAAGATACCTTTTGTGTACCGATTTATCAAAGCGGGAAATCTCACTCGACGGCCTCCACTAGTTCGGGCCGAGCATCTGCATGTCTCTCCACAGCGATCATCTAAGCGCGTTTCAATTCGGTCCTTCACCTGGCAGGTTGAAGGGGTTTCGCGCAAGCTCGTTCGCAATCTCCGTAACCTGCCCCAACGTGCTCTGTCCGTTTTTGTATTTCATAACCTCGCGGTACAAGTGATCGTTGGTCTTCGTCACAACGCGCGGTGCCAGGACTACGATCCCCAAGCTTCGCCTCTTCAGGATCGGAATGACGAAGGGTCGACAGAACCCGCCTGTAATGAGAGCCGCAATCCGCTCCCCGGTCTGCTCGAGCTTCTCGATTGCATTACCGACGATGATCTCGGCTCGCTGAAGAGCGATGTCGTAGAAGTGCTTAAGAGTCGCCAACGCAGACTGCGCGGCGTCGATCTCGGTTTGGGAGGGCAACGCTAACTGTCCAGTGACGACCCGTCCGAGAAATGCATGCCACTGTGCCAATAGGCCGTCAGTGCGCACGTCCTTGAACAGCCGGTATTCATCGGGATTCAGCTTCAAGTCGAGAGCCTTTGCCACCAGATATACCTGCCGTTCCACGGCATGCCAGTGACCTGACTCAAGTCTCACGAAGAGCTTGCGCCGTATTCTGTTCCGCAGGCGGGTGAGTTCATCATCAAGCGCAGGTATCTTTAGCTCCCGGCTAGCGCGGAGGTAACCGATATAATCCGATAGCTTCGGGTAGAGTGTCCCAATATCCAGACTTACCTTCGCAGCGAGGTTCACAACTTCCTCGTAGAAGCGCGACTGCCCTTCTTTCGTTTTCATGTCACGCGCTTGTTCAACCAGAGAAGATAGATCCTCGTCGCCCAAACGCTGTCCAAGCAGTACGATAAGATTCCGCCGCTCTTTCTCGATATCTGCGATGGTTACTGTCGTCTCGAACTTGGCAAGGTGCAGAAAGGTCTCAAGCATCGGGTACTCATCCGCGCCGATACCTTCCTTTTTCGCCAAGCGCCATAGGTACTGCGCATACGCGCCAAGGTCAAGCTGCTCCTGATCGTAAGCCGCGCTCTTGGTGTCCAGTTCACATAACTCAGGTCCGGCAAGCGGCAACTTCACAGCCTCAAGTGCGCCACGGAAAGCGGCCAGCACAGGGCCAAGAGAATCCCGCAATTTTTCCAATACAAAAAATGCATCCACATTCTTCTGGTATAGCTCACGCCGTTCAACGCCCCAGAGGGTCAGCGGGTAGTCTGAGATTAGATCGAGATACTCCTCGCCACTGAGTATACCTAACTTGAGGTATTTCTCTGCCACCTGCCTGCGATGCTCTGGAGGACCGTAGCGGCGCCAGTCTGAGAGGCTGACGTCGCCTTCTCCACCTTCCACGAGAATCAGCTTCAGGCCATGACACTTGACGAGTTCTTCGAGGATAGCGACCATGTTCTTCGATGCTTCGTAGTTTTGATGCGCCTCAAGGATGTGAATAATAATTGGAGGGTCGGGATATGCGGTTGGGTTGTGCCGTTCGAGCACGTAGCCGATCTCGTTCGATACGTCGATTACGCTCACGCGGATCTGCTGATTAACCCGTGTCATTTGTGCCTCCTCAACTCTACAGCAATTCCGTGGCCGGGCCGAGCTTTGTCACGGCGAGCCGCAGGTGCTCTGCTGCCTTCGCAGCAAGTTCACGTAGCAACGGCTCGCCGGCACCGTCGAAGCGGGTTACGAGTTCTCTGTAGCATGCAAGCGCTTCATCATGACGGTTGAGAACTTTAAGAACAAGCGGCTGGGCGAACAACGCTCTAGCCAGAAGCTCGCGCACTGTAGCATCCTCGTTGCCGGACTGCATGAGCCGATCAGCCAACGTCACCATTAACCGATACCCGGCGAGTTCCTCGGGCGAATCGTCCGAAAGATTGGCGGCCGCGCTCCACAGAGCTTCAAGAAGGCGACGCAACTGAGTTGCGTTCAGATCCGAACTTAAGGAGATAAGTTGACCGTCCTGAATTGCCGCCCGGTATTCGGCCCGACGGACATCATCAAGCACCTGCTCAACCTGTCGCTCTATCAGCGAAGGCATCTCGCGGTCCCTCTGCGCCGCCCTCTTAATGCGCTCGATCACACTGTTGATGAAATAGGGTGCCTCGTTCTCCTGAAGAAAGTCGGCCAACTGACGCGCATAGAAGTGGAGCGGATCACATATTATATCGGGAACCTTGAGCGAGAAAGCGCGGACGAACTCGTCGAGAACTTGACGGGCGTCGAGGCTTTCGATCCCCTGTGGGCAGCTCGATGTCCTCAACTCTAGTGCCTCGGAGGTGCGCGACGACCGCCCTTCAATCGGCGCGGCCATGACGAGACAAACGTTCGGGTGGTCCGTTAACCATCGCGGCAAGCTCACCGCCGTAGAGTAAGTGTGACAGAACCAGTAAAGATTGGATCGTAGCCGATCTTTAAGACGGTGCTTCAGTGCACTCATAATCACATCCCCTTCCCATCCGGAATAGCCCAAGACGAGTGGCGAGCGGCGCGCCAAGAGACTATTCAAAAAGCCGCCGATGCCCTGCGTACGCTCCGTTATCTCTACCCTTAGGTTGCAGCAGTCGTAGTGCCAGTAGCTCCCGTGCACGTGGAGAATCTGAATGTCATCACGCTCTGCATCAATACGGAGCAGCATTTGTGGATGATCGCAAATGATGTGCGCTCGCCCAAACAGAGTGAGTGCACGAGACAGAAGGTCGTCGAAGTTTGTCGTTACGACTAGATTGGTGATTGCGTTCTCAGTGAGCAGGTGTGCGAGCCGGAGGTTCGCTGCCGAGATCGGCTTCCTTTCGATGAGCGAACGCAGGTACTTTTGACGCAGATGCGGCTGCGGCCACGCGCTCTCCATCCAGTGAGAATATCTGGTCAGCGGGTCATCCCGCGGAGGCTTCGCCGTGCGACCTTGTTGCTCGGCAACTCGCTTGCATTCATCCTCGATCGTGCAGGCGAGCGGGATCGGCGGACATGATATACCGGCGCCCGCAATGAAGAAGAACGGGTAGCGGCGCGATGTCTCGCTGTCACAGGCTTGGCGAATTTCGCCAACGGCTGTCTGGAGATCAAGCACTCGCATGGTTTTATCTACCTAAACAGATCGTCGAGCCCATGTGGTGGCACTCAACGATCGATCCCAGTTTCGGTGTTCAGAGTTTGGCCGCTCATGTTAAGTTCAGAAGATATGACTTTCCATTTAACAATACTTATACACCGTCACGCGCGACACCCCGAGCTTCTTCGCGATCGCTTTTTTTGACAAGCCATCCGCGATGAGCTTTGTGATATCATCGCGCAAGAAAGCTTTCGCCGGCGCGCCAAGCTGTATCCCCTTCCGGCGTGCCGTCTCGAGGCCGGCTTTGGTGCGCTCGCTGATACGCCGGCGCTCCTGCTTGGCCAGCGAGGCGAGTACGCTGATCAGGATATCTTTCACCAGTTCGTTGTCGGTGTTAAGATATTCTTCTCGGTAGCTGTGAAACTTCACACCGCAATTGTCGAGCTGCTGTAAGTAGTATATCGTCTTTTGAAGACCTTCGCGCGTGAATCGATCAAGCGCCCAAAAGAGCACAAGGTCAAATTTCCGCTGCGAGGCATCCTGGAACATTTTGGTGAATTGCTTGCGCTCTCCCCTACCCTTGCTGCCGCTCTCGTTGTCAACATATTCTTGATACACTGCGTAGCCCATGCGCTTCACCCATTGGCGCAGCTCACGCAGTTGGTTGGTCACATCCTGCTTGTCCTTCGTCGAAACCCGGGCGTAGATGGCGACCAGAGTCTTTGCTTTCGTCTTTGACATAACAACGTTAGTCATTCGACCACTCTTGACGACCGGATAATCGCTTCACGATCTCCGGCAGCTCCGGAAGGTAACCGAAGTGGGCCGCGATCCATTGTGTCAGCGCGATGATGCGTTCCTCTTCTTCGTCGATCGGCACGCACACGAGCTCGCGGTCGACGATTGTTTGTTTCTTAGGCATAAGCAAAACGGGGTGTACAATAAACGACCGTTTCCTGTACACGATCATCATACCAGTTTTCTCTAATAAAAACAAGCCTAAAATGCACACCCCTTTTTTGAACACTGGTCGAGCCCCACATCCACGCATACGCATCCTTCGTGTGCTGATGTGACACTCTACACGTCAACCATCTACTTGGACGACGGATAGTGTTCGTGGTCTACAACAAGAGTGAAAGTATTACTTCTTCATCATATGTGTGAAATGATGGACTCGCGATCTGTCATTTTCAAAGCGCGGAGGTTGGTTTCGATCATGCCCGAATAGCTTGGATATCTCTAATATAGCTGAAAAACTCGCCGGGTTTGTATCGCCCCGCATCTACGAGCTTCAGAAAATCTTCAAGTTCTCTTACAAGGCACTTATTCCTTACAACCACCGCTGGCCGCGGATTCATGTGTTGAAACTGCCTACGCCATTCTTTCGCGGATTTCAGAAGTCGAATGAATGAAACTTCAAGGTCAGTCCTGACATCTTCTTTAGATATCGCAATCCGTTCTTTACGTTTTTCATCCGTCTCCTCCTCCGTGAATACGCGCATTCGCGCTTTCTGCTGCCTTCGAAACTGCTTGGCGCATTGAAACTCCTGATTCACAGGATATGCTGCATCGCGAAAGTAGATATTCTCTAGCGCAGAAACAAACTGCAACCGATTTAATTGCTCTATGTCGCGACTGTTACTCACATCTATGATCGTAGATCTTCTGGAACCAACACGGTACACCTCGCTGTCATAGAGAATCAGCATATGCTTAGGACCAATTGGAAAGAATACCTGGAGTCCCTTCAAGCTGAGTCCCGTGTTGCTGGCGTATCTCTTGATAAAGAGAAGTTGGTTATAAAAGACAACTGGGTTGTCGCTTGTGATGAACTCATTTCTGTCGCTCGCGCGCAAGAGCTTCCATTCAAGATCAATGAGAAGAGGGTAAAGCGGCGTGGCTACTGCCAGACCGAACCGTGCAGAGTTTTCGTGAGTAATCTTGATCCTGTGTAGCTGTTCCGCGTCGAGGTTCATCTCTTTGATTTGCGGTTCAATCAAATGCTTCATTAACTTATCCAACTGTTCATCGAGAGCATCGCTTGAATACACTGTTCTCGCGTTCTGAATCAATATATACAACAGAAAAGTTACTCTGTCCTCTGATGTTTTTGGTGGAAGCACGCAGTCGGAAATGACAGATCGTATGATCCCGGACATGACACCTTCAATCAGCGAAAGTGCATCCTCTGTTCTTGAATCCTTGCCATAGAAGTAGTTTCTGTAGCACTGATTCTTAAGGTTCGCACCAATGACAGCGCGCTCTGACAAAATATTGAAGAGATTGACACTCAGACCGCTCTCCGAGAATAACTTCAAGTAAAAGCGCGGAACGTAGTGGTGCTTCTTCTGCCGTGCCATGTGATAACCTACAGCTAAGCCAGTATGTCACAACGAGCGTCAAACGCGCAGTGAACCGGCGCCCTTGCTCAATCAAAGATGAGAGATCGATGAAGAGTGGATTATAGGATTGATTTGATGAGGTTGGCTTCATGCATACAAACAGACAGCGCCACGTGGAGAAAAGCAACTCGAGGACGGCAGAAATCCTTACAGGACCTCTTAATGAAAAAGCACTACTGAAGGGTATAGAGCGCCTTGGCAAGTACGCACACAAAAGCCATATTCCATCGATTACTTAATCCTTTTCTTTCGATTCTTCCGTTTGTAGGAATATAGTTTCAGTCTCGAATATAAATTCAATCTCCAAAGGATCAACGGAATGATTGTAGTGGTAGCAAGCCATTTCCATTGACTTTGCAATAACTTCCCTGCTGAGTAAATTGGATTTATTTTTACATTGATCACCCTATCGATCACCGGGTGGTCTTTCGCCTCCTCGCCGACGTCGGGTATTATTACTCTAACTGTGACACTAAGATGTAATGATCTTTGCCCCGACTTCAATGGCCGCACATCCCAGGCCCATTGGGTAAAAGTGTTTTCTGTTATTATTTGTTGTTCCGCGTTTAATGGTAATATCTCAAAATCATCTCCAGATAAGCGAACACTCATGAAACTTCCCACCGGTACAGACTCAATATGTGGAACGCCACGCCCCTTCAATGCATAAGTTAAATCTTCTTCCAGATTTTGGGCTATACGCACCTCTACCCTTTCCACCTTTCCAACTTTCATCACAGTAGGTGGGTTGAAGAGAATCTTACCCAAAGGAAGTTTATCCAGCTCCTCTCGTAATATGTCTGTGATCCACCCTGTAGTGAAATATCTCTTAGCGACCGCTGCCAATAAGCTCTTGAAATTTTCAAGATCGCGCTTCTGGTCTTCAATATACTGGCTGAGGCCACTTAAAGAATCCTTCTTAGCCTCAAGTTCGACAAAGGGAACATCCCAGAAGTCGGGAACCTTGTCTGCAAATGATTGCGGGGCCATCTCGGTATAGGTTGAAATCAAAAGCCCCATCACAAGCCCTGCTACCACAAGTGCAGCTGCCAAGAGAGTACGTCGGGTTTTCTCTGCCACCGAAGCATCCTACCATTGTTAGCCATCGCAGAATAGTTCTGACAACAATAACCACTATAATCAACTTTTGCGGAGCATCTGAAATTCCAAACTATGTTTCGAGAACGCGTTGATTCATTGGGCCGAGACCTTTGAGCACCAACTCATCTCTTTCTACATCCAGCCCATCAATATCATCAATCTTTCCCACTTTTCGCCCTCCTCAATCTGCGATACAATCACCCCACACCAACACAAACCACCAAACTGCTCTTTCACAATTCAAGGGACAACAGCTATGGATATAAAAACGATTCATCAGGTTTTCAGAGAAGAAAAAGCCAAGCTAAACATCTCGCTTCGCCATGCCATCAAACCTTACTCCGGGACGCTGCAGATGGAGGGTTCGCAGTTCATCGGTTCGGACGACGTATTTCAAATCATGATCGTGCGTGGCAAGATTCGACTGTTCTGCAACCAAGACAAAACGCCCACGCTTACAGACAGACAAGGCCGGCTCATATTGCGTCACGAACTCTGTCACGTGCTCGATTTCCTCTTTAAGAAGATCGGTCACAATTTCCACGGTATTGCAGAAAGCTCCGACATTCTGTCGGAAGCGCTTCTCGTGAACGCCGCCATTGCTGAGACGCAAAAGACTTACTGCGAGTTCTTGATGGCGAGGCGTTACATCAAGTTGTTTGGAGTCGAGGAATTCAAAGAACAAAATGAGATTGGTATGGCCGATTTCATCGCGCTCTGCAGCGACGCCATCGCCGAGCACGGCATGCAACAAGACCAGCTCTCTGCATTCCACTTCTTCATCGCCATCTTTGGAAGTCTCAAGGAAGTCATCAAGGTCAATTTCTATAATCCGCGCGATCCACGCTTCGCCGGCGGAGTATGGCAAATCGTCGCTTGGCTTGTCCAAGACTTCGAGTTTATCGAGTCTTTGCCAATGCAGTGGCGAGAGAGGTCGTCTCTTCTCTGCTTCGAGGCACTGGCCATCTTCGAAAACGTTGACCTTGAGTCGGTTTTGCGATCTTCGATTGCCCGGCATGAAGATAGGTTCTCATCGACACTATTCTCGGCACTCAACCCCGCATCGCCTCTTCCCGACAAATTTACGCAACGATGGACAAAAAGAATCCGCTCACTCGCCATCTGAAAACCAAACACAAGGAGCTCAAAGCATGAACGAATTAAGAGTCGTCACGCGCAACGTCACGGTTCGCGCAACCGTCCAACTCGAGGTGACGAACAAGGCGACCAGGGAAGAAATCGCCAGCCAGATCACCTCATACTTTTCCTCGCTGCAAGACATCGATCGTTTGGATCATGAATATGGCTGTCCGTGGATCCAAATTATCGACAACCTTTCAATTACGGAAAAAGAAAACAAGTATCGATGCCGGAAATGCGGTAACTCGGACAAGTTCTCCGAAGTGGTATGGGAACAAAGGCGATATCCTATTGATGGGACTGGTGGCAGATTGAGCGCATCAGATGCGGCCGATGAAACGGGCGTGCCTGTTCAGATTTCTTGCAATCAATGCGGCGCGATCGTCGCGCAACACACAACGAAGCCACCAGAGAATGACACATACCTGCAAGGGCTGCCGGCATATTGGGAAGACCTACCCGAAGAGGCTGATTACTTCGATAAACAAGGGCTATATCAAGCGGTGTTCTCCGCTCTCGTTGGGTCATTCCACGCGAATGAGTTTGACAAGATCGTCCAAGAGTACGCGAATTCTTCTCAGGAGGTGCGCTTTGCAGTGAATCGGTTGTTTACAAGAATCTGTGGCCATTCGCTCGTGTCAATTGTCACAAAAGCACATGATCCCGAACCATAAACAAAAGGAGAGTAAGCCATGCAAACCAAAACTGTTGTTTGGTTGATTCAGACAACCGCGACTGTCACTCTTGATGTTCCAGCCAATGCAACCGATGAAGGTCTTTCAAAGGTCCTGCCGTCGCTGGTTGGAATTCGAGAAATCGCGGATGAAGCGGTCAAGCAGCGCTTCCGTGTCAATATCTCGAACATCGAGACGCTCTTAAAGATCACGGCACCCGTGAGCGAAGGCGCTGTCAAAATCGCATTGCCGCCGCAGAAACAAACCGGCAAGGAGGTTGAGCATGAGGAAAAAGACAATTCGGATTGACATCAACCAAGATGGATTAACTGAAAGCCCACCCCCTCCCCCACCGCTGTGCCCCGTCTGCCGGCAGCCGTTCACAATCATCGATCAAGTTGACATGCACCACTACTACGATGAAGAATTCTCTCTTTGGGTGACGCGGTGGTTTACCCAAGACATCGAGTTTTGCTTCACGTGTGAGATTGTTGGCCGACAGCTCAATCAAGACGAATTCGAAACCCCGCGTTTCCCCGAGCAGATAGACTTGGTGACCTGGAGAAACCGACAACGGAAAGGAGCCACTTGAAATGACAAAACGATCCCAGCCTTGCCCATTCTACGAATTGTGCGGAGGCATGATTCAAATCTGGCCAGAAGTCGACACTGACTTCCGAATCACGAACTTCAACGAAACACAGTGCATTACCTCCGTGGCCGTGACTGTAACCATCACCGCGCAGTGTGATGCATGTAGTTTCCATGAAATTCTCGACATCAACACACAAGAGCTAACCTTTGATCAGTTCTTCCACACAACAAGCGATCTTCAATCGGATCAAATCGAAGTCCTGGAAGAGCTGTATCAAACAACTCATGAACTGGAGGCCTAACTATGCCCAAACGACGTGACCCACGATACCCCGCGCCATTCGAGGATGAATTCTGGTGGAAAGATCTACCGGGATACACGAACCTTGAGGACGTAAAGGGAATCTATTACGCCATGTTTCATCAATCCCTGCGCAAACCGTTCGATAGCGAATTCAACGACATCGTCCACGAGTATATACTGGCCGGCGATCACGACCGTCTGCTCATCAATCGTATCTTTGTCCATCTCACCGGACATCGCCTTTCGGCCATTATTGAGAAGGCTCATGGATTTGATCCGGACTCTGACACATAAACTCAAAGGAGAAAACTCATGTGGCATCAACCAATTGATGCGCTGATCAACAACGTCATCACCGGCGACTGTGTCACGCTTATGGAGAATTTACCGCCAGGAAGCGTCGACCTTATCGTCACCGACCCGCCTTATCTCACCAAGTATAAAGATCGCAAGGGACGCTCTTTTGCAAACGATGACAACGATCGCTGGCTTACCGGAGCGTACCGACAGATGTACCGCGTTCTAAAGGGCCACACGTTTTGCGTGTCATTCTACGGATGGTCGAAAGCGGAGCGTTTTATACGAGCATGGAGAGCGGCCGGGTTCTCGCCCGTAGGACACCTTATCTTTGTGAAAGGCTATCGATCCCACCGCGAGCCTCGCTTCGTGGCATTCCATCACGAACAGGCATACTTGCTCGTCAAGGGTGACCCAAAGCCGCGTGAAATTCTCGGCGACGTCATGGAGTTCAAATACACCGGCAACAAATACCATCCATCGCAAAAGCCCATTGAAGCACTTGAGCCACTCATCCGGGCATACTCAGATCCGGACGACGTCGTCCTGGACCCGTTCTGCGGCTCCGGCGCAACACTTCTCGCGGCGAAGAAGCTCCGCCGGCGCTACATCGGATACGAGCTGGTGGATAACTACGCGCGGGGTGCGCGCTTTCGACTCGACCGGGCGCGTTGATAACGCACTTGGCCATTCTATTATCACTGAAGCTGTTTCTAACCATTCAGGAGGTAACGTATGTGGAACAAACCAACCGAAGAAGAACTTGCGAGGCTTCCCGACTACCGGATAGCTACCGATATGCCGTTGGAAGAAATCGTTATTCACATGCGATTCTACATCGGTAATTGCTACTGGCTCATCGCCGGCTATAAGCCCTCCCACAGAATGCTTTTTGGTTTTGCCAACCTCGGCGACGACCAAATGGCTGAGTGGGGTGCGATTCCGTTGAAGGATCTCGAGGAAATCAACATCGAGGGCGTGGAAGTCAATCGCGATCTCTTTTGGGAACCCACAAGATTCGTGGACATCCCGAAATGCGGAACGCTGATTTTCTGACCGGAGGCTTCATGGATTATAGATTGAGTATCCGTGATTGGCCGGCAGATCAGCGACCGCGTGATCGCCTTCTCGAACTCGGCCCGGACGTGTTATCAGATGTCGAGTTACTGGCCATCATCCTTCGGACCGGAAACACCGAAACCTCGGCCGTGGATTTGGCTCAAGCCATCCTCACCAGGTGGGGTGGTTTCCGCGGCTTGGATAGGATCGCCGTCGCAGTGTTGTGCAGCATCCCCGGCATCGGGCCGGCCAAAGCTGCGCAGCTCAAAGCAGCGATCACCATCGGCAAACGGCTCGCGCTCGAGGATGATTCTATCAGAGAGCACATCTCCACGAGCGACGATGTTTACCGACGTGTTGCGTTGAAACTGCGCGATCAGACGCGAGAGGTCTTTCTCGTCATCTTCTTGACTTCCCGCAATACAATCATCAAAGAGCGTGCGCTCTTTGAAGGAACACTCACGGAGAGTATGGTGAGTCCGCGTGAGGTCATCAAGGAAGCACTCGAGGCGGCTGCCGCGTCACTCGTGTTCGTGCACAATCACCCAAGCCACGATCCAAGTCCGAGCTCGGAGGATCGCCTCCTCACGCACCGACTAAAAGATGCATGTAATTTAGTGGGTGTGTCCGTGCTCGATCACGTCATCGTGGGCGGGAACCGTTATTTCAGTTTCGCGGATGAGGGTATATTGTAACGCGTGGATGTGAACCTATATTTCAGGAGGTACTATCGTGATGAAGAAAATAAGCGAGGATTGCAGCCATTGTACTTCTAAAGTGTCCAATAAAAAAGGCCAGTGGAAAGCCACTGACCCTCTATTAGAAGATGCTGGCGTGCTCTGCTCAAGAATATCGCCAGCCTCGTGCTCTTTTGACGAATCAAGTGGAGGAAAAGTTCCAAAACAAATAAAGCCTCGGGGAAACGGACGCGAGCAACGCAGGCGTGCGACTCGCCAGGGATACCCGAGGGGTGGGTAACCACCAAAGGGCGAGCCAGGTCGCGATCTCAATCGCTGCCTGCCGCCCTCTTTTATTTGGTGAATTACCTACCGCATGCCTAAGAAAACGTACTACAATGCTTTTACCTTCAAGTGAATGAGTTTGCAAAGCAATCTCCTTCACGGCTCATTCTTTGACCGGCGAGTTTTGAGGCGCACCGGTGTGGGATCGCGAAGCGTCCCGCCCGGAAGCCGAAAATCTCGCCGGTGTTACAAAATCTTAGTAAGCTATAAGGAACATTTTCCTTAATTAATTAGTTATTGAAACGAAACAAAGGTTACTAAGTAAAGCAAATTGAGAATTGACTTTATGTTTTATCCGTCGCTTCTGGGTCGTTTAATTCAAAGCCATAGATCGCCTTATGAATTCGCACCAAGACAATCGAAGTCGTGCAAAGCGTGGAACTTCTCATAAATGTTTCTCTTGGTCTTCGTTGAGCGTTCCCTATAGGGCGTTCTCTGCCTATTTTCCTTCCTACGAATCCCACCTGTTTCACCGACTCAATTTTCTTTTTCAAAAATCACCACGACATGGGTGTCTAATATGTGAGGGCATATTGTGGAATCACAACTCAAGGAGAGTACTATGAAAAGGCGTCCTTAAAAGAAAAAGGGCCCGCTATCTTGCAATCTAGCATGGGCCCTATAGAACCATTCCTTAGCTTCGGGTGTCGCTTTTAGTTTGACAACCGTGCGAGGCACGGAGTTCGCCGCTCCGTCCGGCAAGCCAAGGAAAGGCGTTTCTCCTTTTCTCTTTATAGCAAACGTAATGCCGCATTGTCAACTACACATGCGAAAGAGGAAAGCAACTCGGCGCGTGTGACCGAACTTTTTGTTATACGTAATCTTAAAGTTCGAACAGACCGCACACACGCTTGGCATGAAAAACGCCCGCCTGTATCCTACCGGACATCATCCTCCCTCCTCGCGCAACAACCACTAAAACATTTCTCTTCATCCGGAGGATAATGATATGTCTCACCAAGACATTCCCCACGATCGTGATGAGCCTGACCATCTCCTCGAGCAGCTTATGGAAAATAATGCAGCTGCATGGTGCAAATTTCGAGAACACGTTTACAAGATATTTTACCGCCTCCTGTCTGGCTCGCCATATGTTCGCGAGCCTAGAGTAGAAGCGGATGATCTTACGCAGAATCTCATGTTAAAGTTTTATGAAATGCTCAATCTTGCAAAAAGCAGACAGATAGCTGTCCAGAGCCCTTTACCCTACGCCTATGGTTCCGCAAAAAACCGATTCCTGAACCACTTACGGCACATTCATGTGCGAGAGCAGAAAACACCACATCCGGAGACACCCGCCGCCGACGTTGAGATCATTGATGGGCAGCAATTCTTGGATGATGTCATGAATGATTGGATAAGACGAAAACACCGTCGTTCTGAGAAACGGTTGATCATCACATTATTAAGAGGAGGAAACGAGATTAAAGAAATCGCTAAACTTCTCAGTATAAACGAATCTCGTGTTTACGCCACGAGGACAAAGTTCATCAATCATGCTAAGAAGTTCGCCATTGGTGAGGGCCTAACTTAACCACCCCAAAGGGATTTTGCAAGCAGAATATTATTTTTACTTGCAAAAAAACCTCCAGTCGGGTGTCTTTACAGTGAAGACCAAATATGCACGGCTGCCAACGGTACCAATACGGGAACCATGCAAATGAACACTAACACCAGTGCCCAGAGCCTTCTGCTTGAGATCGATTACGACGGGCTCATCATTCCGCTAGAACGCCGACTGGATAAGGTCGACCTCCAGTGGCTGGCACGAAGCATCGCAACAGCAGCTCAACAATTTGGTCATCTCACGGAGGCACGAGCATATGCTTGCTGGAATAAGAAGCGGTACGGCCGCGGCGCCGCGGCCCTAAAACATGCAGGCATTGACCCCGTGACGATCCAAGGGCAGGCGAAGAACCAAGCAGACACCGAAATCATCCGTCACATCTACGGAAGCGTGCCGTATTTTGGCACGATCTGCTTGGTCACGAATGACGAAGATCTCCTGCCTGGGATCGAGGCGGTGAGAGAGGCGGGCAAAACGATTAGTTTGATGTTTTGGCCGGAATCTGCGAACAAACGGCTGCTCGCCTCCGTTCCGCCTCACATGCGTTTATCGTTGGAAGATGTACTAGGCCTGGGCGGCCCTCACAACCAGCCCCAAAGCGTTCCTGCTTTTTCGCTGGATGAACAGCGCTCGGTCCTCATCACAGCTGAGATGCTTCTTCGACGCCGACATCAAAACTGGCTGCCGTATCAAGTCCTCATCGAGGCGCTGATGCCGCAGTACACCTACCGTGCCGCGGACTTGCTCATTCGGGACTCGATTGCCCACGACATGTTGACCCTTGAGTGCTACGGCATCGACAAAAAGAGCATCCTTTTCATTAATCATGAGCTACCGCAGGTAAAAAACACGATTCATCTACTCGACGTCATTGTCCGCACAATCGACAGCGAGCTGGAAACGCGAGCGCTCATCAGCCCGGAAGAACTAACGCGCGTTATCGCTCAGATGTACGTTATCAACCAACTTGGTGAGAATCCTCAATTCTGGTTTACGCTTCTCCTGCATTGCGGGATTCTCCAGCAGCGGACACGTCGCATGCCAGGCAGCTTGACGCTCGGGTTAACGCTGGAGCTTAATCGCACGCATCCAGGCATTCAGCGAACGCAATACCAAGTGGCGATCGCTGCATAACAAATGGCACTGGTGCGCTCGTGTGACACTTCGCTTGCTCGCGGAAAACATCGAAACGAGAACTAAACTCAGTTTTCTTAACCCAAGGGAGCCACACCATGTTTACCAAAATGACCAATACCGTTGATGAAGCTATCGCCAAATTCGACAGCCAAAACATTCTCCCAGAAGATTGGCGTGACGAGATACGCCGAGTGGCCAGCACTCTTGACGAAAACATTTTTCATGGCGGCGTTCTGCTCCCCCATTATACCAACCATGATCTCGATCACTCTTGCCAAGTGATTGGCATAGCAAGCCAAATGGTCGCCCCTATCCAGAATTCTTTTAACAAATCGGAGATTTACATCTTTATCATGGCGGCACTCCTGCACGATATCGGGATGCAATGCCGCCTGCCGCATGTCCTGAAAAAGTACGACATCAGCTTGAACACAGGTTCGTGGCAAGAAGCCGAGCAACTACGACCTGTTCACGAGCTTATAGGCGTTGACATGATTGAAGGTCATTTCAACGATCGTCAGTCCTTCGTTGATTTGGGTATGACCAAGACGACGCTCGTCAACGAGATTATGCAAGTGGTGAAAGCGCACAGAGGGGAACACTGGAAAGAAATGAAGAAAACAGTGATGGTAGAACGGGGCGAGCAAGTTCGACTCCGATTCCTCGGTACGCTTTTGAACTGCGCGGACGAGTTCCACAAGTCCTCTGACCGTGTTAACCTCGAGTACTTAAAGCGAATGAACCTACCTCGCAGTTCAAAGGTGCACTTTTTCAGTCATTACCTCGTTCGGACAATCGACATCAACCAAGATGGCGGAATCACCATCGCATACCGGATACCGGCACGAGTAAGTAATGACATACTTGATTTCCTCGTCGGTTCGATAGAGACGAAGCTGAGAGACAAGGTCAAGGAATTCGAGCGCGGATTCTTTGAAGAACACATCACACTCGTGTTTCTTGAGCCTGAGATTTCGATCGATCCGACCGCAGGCCGAAGCGAGCTGGGCGAAAAATCGCTTGAAGAGATGGTCAGAGAAATTGTCGTTTCGTTGAGCCAACAAACCACAATCCAAGCCGGGCCGCCGGCAATTAACGGCGAACCGGTGACTATGTACATTGACCTCGATGGCATTGCTGTCGAGTTGCGGAAGCGGGGTGCCCCAAGTAACAAACTGGCAGCTCTTCAGTTCGCACCATGCTTGGTTGAGTACGCGCGGAGGTTCGGCAACCCTACCGTGCGTCGCGTGTACGGTCGCTGGGCGAGAAATCCTGAGACTCAAGACTATCGCGCGCAAGGCTTCGAAACAGTGCAAAGAAGCACCACAGCATGCGAAAGCCAAATTACCGCGGATCTCAGAGCACGTCTTTCCGCAGACGAGGCCAATACGCTCATCATTTTCACTGGTCGCGATCGCTACAACGAGGCTATTTCACTCGTTAGGGGTGCGGGCAAGCAAGTCGTCTTTGTACCCGTTGACACCGAACAGACCAGAACGTCAGGTACCGCAGCTTCTCAAAAGGGTGAGCTATGCGAGGTGCTTGGCATTGAGAACACTGTCGTATCGCCGCAAGCGTGGAACGCCAAATTACAGTCATGGGCGATCTGGCTTAGCAATTACCGGTTCGAACAAGGCTTTCGCTATTTCGGCTACAAAAAGCTCGCGGACTTCGCCCTCCAACAACTTGGCGGCACGGTGGATGTCCAAAGTGAAGTCGATGCGCTAGTCGGCGAGAACCTGCTCGAGCGTCAAGTCAATGAAAGAGGTGGTACGATTTTCGTGCTCAACGACGTTCACCCCATAGTTACGGCTGCTCGGGACACTCAACGTGCCATCATCCGCTCGTTACTGAAGCTTTGCGCTGAGTGCGAAAAGCCGACCTCCCTTGAAGATTTGCACCGTCAACTGAAGAACTACCGAATTGACACTACCGGTCATGACTTCAACGGCTGGCTAACTACCCTCGCTAATGAGCGCATCGTCGCCATAAACGGCGAGACACTGAGCTTGAACTTGGACCACCCACTTGTCGCATTGGAGCAAAATGGTCCCGGCCTGGCAGCGATTGTGTTGCTTGTGACGCGCGAGGAACACTTGATTCGCTCGTCACGAAAGGAAAGCAACGCACCGCTCACCCTGGAACGGCTGAGAACTTTGCTTTCAAACACTTCTCTAAACGGGAAAGCGGATGTGCTTTTGGAGCACGCCAAGAGACTTGCAATGTTCCATCAGGGCGCCAATTCGACACAAGGAGCTCACATAGAACTGAACCGCCACAGCGGCCTGGTCCATCATTGCAACCAAGTTATAACGCTGCTCGTGAAGCTTCTTGACGGAAAGTTGCGTCAGCAGCGTAAATCATCGACCGCGGAACCAAGCCTTGATGACAAAATGATCTTCGAAGTCTTCCGGGCCCACAGTGCCTTCGGACGTAGCACCGAAGAATACAGTGCCTGGATTAAAGTACTCGTGGACATCGGTGCAGCTAACAGGGTTTCCGCCACCAGTATAGCGCTGAATTCTGCGTCCATCGTGGTCGCGCAGACGCTCTATACTGATTCGCTGGTAATGAATTTGTTCCATCAGCACCAAGCTGGTCATGAATCGGTTCCAGAATTCCAGCTTGCAAAGTCCATTTACGCTCCGCATAAGGCAGCATTTGAGGCAATACACGCAGGGCGTCACTGCCGCTTATTCCACGTAATAAGGCGCAAAAACGACGGGCCCGTGCAGCTTAGACTTAACGAAGAACATTCGATCGCCGAGATTGTTTTGGCAACATGGCGACAAGTCGGTGACACGGCATCCGAGTTCTTGCGTGATCCCATGCATACAACGGCAAGTTTCAGCCAACTCCACGATGCAATCTCTTTTTTGCCAACAGACTGGGATCGTCACTTCTGGATTAACCACCTCGTCCACCAAGGAGTGCTTGTCAGACAACAGAGCGAAAACGGCAAAACGCTCTTTGCGCTGTACATGCACCATGCCCACCACCATCACAGCGACCCAAGCACAAACGTGCTCCCACTCATGCCTCAAAAAGAGCTTAGAAAAGCGGCCTGAGGAATCTTAGAAACCTTCTCCGGGCGTCACAAGTAATCGTGGCGCCTGGAAGACGGTCTTTGTCAGGGACAGAGGCTGTCATTAGTCAACTGGTTCTAGATCCACAGGTGTTGCTGCTTTACAAATCGGCTCGCTTGGCTAATTCACGAGTAACAACATCTATTTCCGGTGGAGGGTTTTATGTCAGCAAGAACCCCAAACACTCGCATTGCCTCCAAAAACACAACAGGCTCTAATGGCATTCGAACAGCAAACATGGCACAAGAGGAGCCACTAAATCCAGAGTGGTTTAACGAGTTTATAGAAGATATGGCAAAGAAAATGGTTACAGAGCATCTAGATGAGTGCAAAGCCTATAAAGAAGCAATTGAAGGATGGCTAGACGAGAAAAATAATTTTGAAGTGGACATCGAAAATGAATTGGAAGCAGGCGAAACATCGAAGCATCTGAGAAGGGCTATGAAGCAACTTAGCGAATACGAGAAAAAGATAATTAACCTCTATTTCTATGAGAACCTCAGACTTTCCGACATTGCGGAAGTCTTAGGAATATCTCAAGACGAGGTCAACAACATGAAAGCAATGGCTCTCAAGAAATTGCAATTATCCTTAAAATGAGAATGGCTCTTGAAAAGTAGGGTCTAGTAAAATTCGTTCTTTAATTTACAAAACTGCGCCACGTAAATTGCGACTGAAGTTATTGCGGAAATTAACAAAATGTATTCCATTGGTGAGAAAGTCTTCACGCTAGGTCGTTTTCCCCCTGCGAAGAACAAAGCGCTGCTGATAACAATCGGCAGTAAGAAAGCAATGAAGGACGCCAAGCTTCTGCTTTCACGCCAGCCTTTCTTCAAATTCCCTGCACGAAATTTTTGCCAGCCATTATACCCCAATGGGTACTCAATTGCGTTTTCTATGTAACGCCCAATGAATTTAATACTGTAATCGTGAGTGACAGTTAGCGATCCAAAGAGTCCCGAAATAATTGGCACGACCAGAAGCAATAAAGGCCGGTATCCTTCTACTTCTCCACTTGCGCCAGGCGAACCAAAACCCAAAGCCGCGGCAAACAACACACCGACAAATACAAAGTTCGTAAGTAATAGATTATTGCGCGCATCCTGTCTATTCAATACTTCGTGACGCAACGACTCATATTCAATTTCCATGAATCGCAGTATTTGAGTTTCCAAAATAGCCAGCCTCCTACCTGCGGTTACTTCACTTGCTCAACGCCACACGTACTGGCTGGCCATCGTTCCATGTCACCCAAATGTTGTCTTTGAGAATTCCTTCCGGTATATCCAGCCGAAAATTATCGATCGTCGTAAACCAAAACAGGCCACAGCCTTTCTTTTTGTCATCAGCTTGCCGCGAAAGTTCAAAGAGATTTTTTGCTCGTTCCTTGGTAAGCGTCACAGTAAGAACTATAAAACGCTTAATCCCGAATCTTTCGGTGTGCCCACCGCTCCTCCACCAAAGAAAGTATGCCCTCAGTTTTCTCAAAAAGTCCTTATGATCCATCGTTGAGCGATCGGCTTCAAGCATACAGTAACCCGTTCCATTTGGTAATCTAAGAGCAAAGAAACCATCTGGCACTATTGACACAGTCTCCGCGCGTACGCCATTATAAATCGGATCATCTTCATCAATTGGTACGCGATCACTGGTTTCCTGATCGTGACGCCAAAAGAGTAGCCCTAACTCGGGCCGCTGACGAATTGCGAGCGTAAACAACGTACGGATATGCGCCACCATGAGTGCATGTTGTACGAATGGCAGCTTAACCTCATTGCGGCGTGCGCTCCAATCAAACGCCGAGGGATTCTTGCCTGTAGATTGCGCAAGAAACTCAGCACCTTTTTTGTCTATTTGGTAAATCGCCGGACCACGACGCAGAGGATCCACGGATACATCCCACCGCCGATAAACATACTCGTGTTGCCAGAGCTTAAATAAGCGTTTCTCAACTGAGGTTTTGTCGCCTCCAGTCAAAGCCACTAAGTGAGCCGCCGTGAGAAAACGAAAGTCGTAGATATACAGAAGAAGCTCAGCGTCGCGTGGCCCCGGGCGCAAACCTGGAAGGTCGCCGTTTGTTCGAACAAATCTACTCCGGCGCCGACGTCGTTGTGGTTCTTGCTCAGTCATACGGATTAGCCAGGTTCGTCATTATTCTCAAACCAAGACGATGGATCGATCTCATCTTCAATTGTACCATCTCTACCGTCAGACTCAACCCCAGCCCCTTTGTTCGTAGCTTCTTTTCTGAGATCATCAAAGGCGATCCCGTACTTTGCGTACGTTGCTCGCAGCTCGTCGTCAACTTCATTGGCGCGGACTGCGCATTGCGCTAAAATTCGCTCGCGAGCAGATGCTTCGAGAGACGGTGACAGTCGAACTAATTCGACATGCGGCGATTCGAGCGATATGCTCGGCCGTCGGCCCTGCTTCAACAGAAAAGAACGCGGCTGTTGGTTATAAACCGCGGCTTTCGCATACTCTTTCAGTGCTTCCGGTGTGTGGTACTGCCTCGATGAAAGCTCCTGTGTCACCTCAAGCTCGTGGAACGGCACACGCGAAACAGAAACCCCATGTGTCCGCGCTCGGCCGCTACCTTTACTCGTCGCTTCCCCTGCGGTCTGTGCGTTCTGCTTTGATGTCGACTCTGACTTTGTGGTGGATTTGCTTTTAGAGCCGCCAACGGTATCAGCTTCAGATGTTCCGTCTGCTGTACCCGAGGCGGACATCCAGCCTGTCCCGGTATTCATGGCAGAGCCCATTGTCATGTGCGCACCCTCCGACATCAACTCGCTTGCACCAGAGGATCCAAACAGCGGATAACTGTAGCCAGTTGATTCGCTTGATCCGGACATGCCACTATCGCCGAATGTATCGCTATTCACATGAGTTCGGCCCTCAGAATGAGCCCAATGTTCTGCTTTACCTTTAGTCCGCGAACTTCCCTGGCTCTGTGCTTCACCGATTGTCTTTGCGGTCGATTTAGTTTTTGAATTGTTCGAACTGTCGGTCTCACTCCAATTCTCTGTTACTACCTCACGTGTCGTTTCGTGCGGAATTATCACCGTATGGTATATTTCAGTGCTGGGGATAGGAATGTCGTCACGAAATTGACCGGTAAAATGAATATCTCGCATGACCTCAGCATCACTCACTGAGCATTGAAATGTCCCGAACAGTTGGCAGTTGCTCAGAACGCCAGCAAAAACCTTTGGTCGCTTCCGTAGGTTATCAAGTGACTGATGCGAAAGGATGGCGCTCACTCCAAACTTGCGCAGATACATAAGCACTTCCCCAATATCATCGCTGACGTACCCATCAAATTCATCGAGCATCAAAAAGAACGGCCGGCGCTGTCCTTCGGGCCGACGCCACGCTGCCTGGTATATCATATCGATGATGCCGCGAGCAACCAAGGATCGCTCTTGCGCCGGCACACTGCTTAAATTAACCAAGACGTATTTGCCTTGACTCATCGCTCGCAGAGGGTCAAACGTCGCATGCTGCTGCGCAAACATGCGTCGAATTTTCGGATTCAGCACAAAGCGATTCACACGGTTGAATAGGGGTGCTTTCCAAGTGCTCCGATCCTGCTTCGTCGCTTTGTCGAACTCTGACCATTCCAACCTCAGGTTGGGATCGCGTGAGGCGGCAATCAATTCTCGTCGAAAGCGATCACTGTGTAAAAGCAGCGGCATGTGCGCGTACGTATAGCCATTCTGCGCAAGGAGCGTAAGCGCATTTAGCATCCAACGTGAGAGCTGTGGCTTGTCGTCAAGGTCTTCATCGCCGAACACTGCTGAAAGCATCGACATCACCGCGCTCGCCTGCTCTGGCGCATTGCGCAACTCCGGATCAAACGCCAGCATGTTCAAACCTACGCTCCAGTCGCCTTCTCCTGGATCAACGAGAATGACACGATGTCCCTGGCGCTTAAGAATGCAGTAACGCAGAACATCGTTCACGGTATCACCAGCAGGATCAATAAAACAAAAGCCAGGCTCACGCAGTCCCACAAAGTTCCGGCCAAGCGACAGCATCTTTCGGCTCTTCCCACTGCCCGATGAGCCGAGCATATACATGTGAGTGCTAAACGCCTCTATCGGAATCATGATCGGTTCGTGATTGTCGATGCGGTGTCCCATGAACACGCCGCGCTCCGGCACTTGCATATCGCGATTACTATTTCGATGGCTCAAGCTGAAGGCAGTACCGGGCGACTGGCCAAGAAGGGATGTTCCCGAAACGACACTCAACTTGAGGGGTTCTCTGAGACTATTCATCGTGAGCCTCCTCGCTGTTCGGCAAATTGCCAATCAGTTAGTCCACGCCTTATTTCTTCAAGAATCCGCTCGGCGGCTTCTGTTCCCCACTTCTCTTCGGACTTTTGCCTGACCCTCTCAAGAAACCACTCTTGATTCGCCAGCATCTTTATTTGCTCTCTCTTCTGTTGCCAGCGCAATGAACTGTCGCATTTTATGAATTGCTGTTGAAATTCAAAATCGCGAAGCAATTCATCAAGCCGACTTTGGGCCTGATTCGACACATCGGCATCGCTCGAAACCTCGATCCATCTTGCGTCCACGACCGGATAACGCTGTCCAGCAGCCAACCGTCTTGCGCGTCGAGCGACCGCAAGGCGGTGGAGCCATGATTGTAAGACCCCTCGCTGCCATAGATTTCGTATGATAAGAAAGCAGCCGCACGCACCCATCAGGACAATGATTTCCATATGCAACCTCCAAAATCCGTTGTGACTCGAAGGCGACATCGAGCAGATGAAATTTGTTAAGGAAACCCACCTTGACTAAAGTATACTGTCACCGTCCCGCGCGAACCCCACACGCGCATTTGGCAGTTGTCATCCGATTTCTTTGAATAAAATTCATACTCTTGAATGCTGAGCTCTTGTGACGTTGGAAACAAATATCGCAGCATACCCGAACGCAGCCATCGCACATCTACATTTGTATTCTTTACGCTCCATTTGCAGAAGAATTCTCCGTCAAGCCCTAACGTATCGAGAGCAAACCACTCGTTCGTCTTGGGCGCGAATTCTATCGCATGAACTGATCGGCCATCATTCGGTACTTCGAGCAAATCATTCCACACAGCGCTCAGTCTGTGTCCCTGGACTGCCTTTTCATCAAGCTTGTCCACATGCTTCTTATAGAAATAACTCACGAGCGCGATGACAAGTAACCCGATGCCAATCCACATCGGTGCCTTGCCATGAATCTTTGCTCGCAACCCTTGCGGCAGCGGAAGGCTTGGGCGTTTCACAAATGGTATGCTCTTCATCGAGTCGACCTCCCGGCCAGACGAAAACGATACCGTGCGCGGCTTTCTATCGCCTCTGTCAGCACCATTCCCCGCCTTGCGTTCTCGCAAACACTATTTCGCACTTGAATAAACTTCGCCGTCAGTGGGACGAAAGAACAAACGAAACCGAATACCTGTCGATCCGCCTGTCCGCAGAGTTAGCTTATCTATTGAACCAACCCTCATATGTCTTCGCCACTCGACGGCCTTCTGTTTGTTCCACCACAAAAACTTCTTCTCTCGCCAGACAAGGGAACTCCCTTTCGTAATCCGCTCTATCGACCAGACCGCTGGCATCTCAACAGGGAAAAGGCTTACAGAAAACCAATCATCGGTATGAACTTCAATTGTTTGAGCATTCCATGTCTGCCCGTCAGCCAGTGTGGTATCCCTCGAGTCTATCACCACAAGGGGCATGCTGTTGAATTCTTCCCAACCAATACGACGACCTTCGGTCTGCTCAGTGTATCTACGCGCTCCACGCCTGCGCTGCACCTCAGCATAAGCATGATTGAACTCGCGTTGGCGACCAACGCGAGGATCCTCGCGCTCGGTCTCAGGGATATTGCTAACCAACGAATCCCAAAACAGAGAACACAGGGGGCAGCCACGGCCGAGCGCGATGATGAGGAGCAACAAAATTAACAAAATGACGGCACCGCCCACTGTTGCTTGTGCGTTTGCATCGGCGGTGTTTGGTTGCTTCGTCTCTGCCATAAGTCGGATTCACAAGTGGATGTAGAAGATGGAAAATGAACACAGGAGTGCCACAAACAGGTGGGATGTAAAGGCAGGAGGGCAGCTTATGGAAGGGCCAGCGAATTGACAACACAACTCGCTTGTGGTATTGCTACCTGCAAACGAGGTGCTGGTCGATACGAGGCTGCCTCTCAACGGGTGTGGTTACGCACGCCTGTTAAAGACATGCCTGAGTTCCAGCTCAGCATGTCAGAGTTGGCCGAGTAGGCCAGTACCTCACTATACGGCGCTCCGAAAATCAAAGTGAGCGCCGCTTTTTTATATATCTATCCGCATACTCGACCACTTGCGAAAGTAATTTTTCCTAAATAAGGCAAAAGGCAATCTTAGACTTTCATCGCCCGAAGATTGCCTTTTTCATTTTCCATAAGAATTACCCGTGAAAGCTCACAGCAACATCGTGCTTGCCTACACAGGTACGCCCCGGCGCTCACGATCATTCATTGTCCTTCGAATGATCACGGTAGCAGTAGAAGTGTGGCAAAGTATAGAAATTCTGACGTTAAAAATCAATAAAAAAGCAAACAGTAAAAACAAAAACCAACACAAAAAAAGTACATCAAAAAGAAACTATCGAACCTCGGATGTCGCGTAGCGCCCTCCGATGTGGAACGAAACCGATAGATCGCTGCATCTCAGTCGACCAGAATTCAGCGGATCGATCCTCCATTGCAAGCCGCACCCATGTCCGAAGGACCTCGGAGGGATCGCCCGCCGCTGGAACGATGCAGCCTAAATAAGAAACACAAACCGAAAAACAAACAGCTAAAAACTTCAACAAGATTTAACGCCAACATTCAAACTTCATGGCTCGCATCGCTTTAAACAGCGATGGAACGACCACCTGTATCGATGCAGGTCAAGGG
>Ga0247727_10002568_pt1 | contig 41286 bp, 38 predicted proteins | sample WisWelCaveWW1625_FD_202498 | JGI IMG/M metagenome (GOLD analysis project Ga0247727, IMG submission 202498) | Biofilm microbial communities from Wishing Well Cave, Virginia, United States - WW16-25 | ecosystem: Environmental > Aquatic > Deep subsurface > Groundwater > Cave microbial mat | place...
AAAGTCCTGTGAAAGCAGGAGCCTCGCAAGACATTAGGACAGGTGATGCATGGCCGTCGTCAGTTCGTGGTTTGAATTGTTCCCTTAAGTGGGGTAACGAACGCAACCCTCGTTGTGTGTTACAAGTGTCACACGATACTGCCCCCGCCTAAGAACATAAATACAACCTCATCCCAACCTTTCCCAAAGGGGAAGGAGCTCTCTCTCTTTTGGAGAGGGTTGGGGAGAGGTGTGTTTGTGAATTTAGGCGGGGGAGGAAGGAGAGGATGACGCCAGGTCAGCATGTCCCTTGATACCCTGGGCTACACACATAATACAATGACCATTACAACGCGCAGCGACGAGGCGACTCTGAGCTAATCGTATAAAAATGGCCTAAGTTCGGATTGGAGTCTGCAACTCGACTCCATGAAGCTGGAATTGCTAGTAATCACAGGTCAGCTAAACTGTGGTGAATACGTTCTCAAGTCTTGTACTCACCGCCCGTCAAGTCAAGGGAGCCGGGAATACCCGAAATCTCTACATAAGTAGGGCTTAAGGTAAGCTCGGTGACAGGGACTAAGTCGTAACAAGGCACGGGTAGCGGAAGCTGCTCGTGGAATAATTCAATTTGAAAATCGGTTTCTCGGGCTTCAGTTCGAGAAACCTTAGGGAGTCGATATTGCATTCTCAACTCCGACGTTTAAGTCGGAGCCCCGACACAGGGGTCTTCGACACATGTCGTCTGGGGTTGAGCGTGCAATGGTTTAAAAGAACCTAAAACTTTTTGCCAATCTGGAAAGACAGATACCAAAAAAGTAAAGAACGAAACAAAACAAAGTACGGCATATTTTGCAAAAAACACCCAGAGTTTTTCTCTAGGTGTTTTTTGTTTTGGATTATTAGTTATATAATTGATTTATGAATATAAAACGCGTGGGAATAATTCGAGGTGGTGCTCTGGATTATGAATCCTCTTTTAAAAGAGGAAGCGAGATCATTTTGCATATCTTGGATAATCTTTCTGATAAATACAGACCAGTAGATATGTTAATAGATAGAGATGGCATCTGGCATTCAAATGGTTTACCTATAAATTCTGGAGATTTGACTGATAAGATTGATATTCTTTGGAATACGATCCACGCCGATCCCTCGATCAATATCACTCATTTTTTAATTCCAAAAGTGGAGATAAGCTCTTTTTCTTCTGCCTTAAAAAGTAGCAGAGATATGCTTTTGGAGCATCTAAAAACTATAAATGTGAAAATGCCTCGCCGGATCGTGTTGCCTTTATATCAGAAAGATTTTGATGGACTAGTAGAAGATTATGCAATAAATAAAGCTAAAGAGATTTTTGCAAAGTTTTCCCCACCTTGGATTGTAAAATCTCTGACCCCGGATATCAGTATGGGTGTGCATTTAGCAAAAACTCTTGGAGAATTGGTAGATGCCATAAAAGATGGAGTTAAACATCAGAAAAGTATTTTAGTGGAAGAATTTATATCTGGTGACAATGTGTCTGTGCATTCTATTTCAAAATTTCGCGGAGAAAATGTGTATGTGTTTCCTCCAAAAGATATTTCTAAAGAGAAAAAAGAACAACTGATTTCACTCGTGAAAGATTTGCATTATCACTTAGGAGTCAATCACTATTTAAAATCTGATTTTATTTTTCATCCTCACAATGGGTTTTTTTTGACGGATATTGATCTATTTCCAGATTTTAAACCTGGTTCTCATTTCTCGGAATCTTGTGAATATGTAGGTGCTAAAATTTATCATATTATAGATCATATGTTGGATAATACTTTTGTAAAATAACCCTAAAATATAAGTATTTTCAAAAACATTATTAAATGATACAATATAGTTTGTAAAATTGTTTTTATCTGTAGCGGGTGGTCGCACTCACATAGGCACATATGTTGGAGTTTCGCCATCACCCGCTTCAAATGAAAACAATTTTTTTTGTTTTCAAAGAAAAAAGAAAAAAATAATATTTGATTTTCTTTTTAGTTATCCACAGTTTTGTAAAAAAAGTATTGTATTATATTTCTTTATGCGAGATAATTAATTTGTGTAGCAGTAATTATTTAAAAATATTTTTGTAAATTATTTTTTATTAAATTTATTACAAAGTATTTTTAAGGTCGTATTATTGCGAACTAAAATTAAAAAATTAATTTCGCGCTCATTCCGTTTCGACGGGACAAGAGCGACAAAATAAAATGGCAGCAAAAAAGAAAAAGGCAGCAAAAAAGAAAGCTAAGAAATCGACAAAGAAGCGAGCTTAGTCCCGATGCAAGATCGGGATCCCGACCTAAAGCGTCGGGATATTTCATGAAAAACTTCCGACAAAAGTCGGAAGTTTTTTGGTTTTGTGCTAATATATAAGAATGTCTTTATTAAGTGCAATATTTGGAGATATTAGCTCCAAATTCATCAAAAAAGCTGAAAAAATAGTGCTCAAAATCAATACTTTAGAGGCAGATGTTTCCGGTATTACAGATACTGATTTTCCAAAGAAAACAGCAGATTTTAAAGAAAGATTGAGTAAAGGGGAAAATCTAGATGATATTTTACCCGAGGCTTTTGCCCTGGTTCGAGAGGCTGCAAAAAGAAATTTAAAAGAAAGACATTATGATGTGCAGCTCGTCGGAGGCTTAGCTCTGCATAGTAGGAAAATAGCAGAGATGAAGACGGGTGAAGGAAAAACTCTAGTAGCCACCTTGCCCGCATATTTGAATGCTCTTACTGGTCTCGGTGTGCATATCATCACGGTCAATGATTATTTAGCTCGCAGAGATGCGGTCTTGATGGGACAAGTGTATAATTTTTTAGGATTAAGCGTCGGTGTTATAAACTCGCAAAATGTTTCTTATTTATACGATCCTTTGTTAGAAGCTCCGACGCCCGAAGGGGTCGGAGTCCCGACCTCAGAGGGCGTCGGGAAAGATAAAGAACGCGATACGGTAGGAGAATTCAAGATTGTTTATGATTTCTTGAAGCCTTGTTCTCGTAAAGATGCATATAATGCAGATATTACTTATGGCACAAACCACGAATACGGTTTTGATTATCTGCGCGATAATCTTGCTACTTCTATAAATAATTTGGTACAGAGAGAACACAATTTTGCTATTGTAGATGAAGTCGATTCTATTTTAATAGACGAAGCTCGTACTCCGCTCATTATTTCTTCTCCGTCTGGAGATTCTGAAGATTTTTATGTACAGTTTTATCAAATAGCAAAACAACTCAAACGAGATTTGGATTACGCTGTAGATGAAAAATTGAAGGCTATCACTCTGACGGATGCAGGTATAAGTAAAGCAGAACAATTGCTCGGTATCGACAATATTTATACCGAAAAAGGCATAAAATATGTGCATCATTTAGAGACAGCTGTGAAAGCCCAAGCTGTTTTCGAACGAGATCGTGATTATGTGGTCAAAGAAGGTGAAGTCGTGATCGTGGATCCATTTACTGGTCGTTTGCAACCAGGCCGCAGATGGAGTGAAGGTATACATCAGGCCATTGAAGCTAAGGAAGGTGTAAAAATAGAAAAGGAGACTCGATCTTCTGGTTCTATTACTTTTCAAAATTATTTTAGATTTTACAAAAAGCTCTCTGGTATGACAGGTACAGCAGAAACTTCATCAGAAGAATTTTTGAAAGTATATGGTCTGGATGTTATCGTTGCGCCGACCAATCGTCCAGTGGTGCGTAAAGATCATCCCGATTTAATATATCAGAGCGAAAAAGGAAAATTCCAAGCTATTGCCAAGAAAATAAAAGAACTAAATCAAAAAGGTCAGCCCGTGCTCGTGGGTACTATATCCATCGAAAAAAATGAATTACTTTCTGTATACCTCAAACAAGAAGGTGTCGCTCATACTATATTAAACGCAAAGAATCATGAAAAAGAAGGTGAAATCATAGCGCAAGCAGGCAAAAGAGCCGCAGTTACGATAGCCACAAATATGGCGGGTCGCGGTATAGATATCAAGCTCGGAGGCAATCCGATAGTCAAAGAAGAATACGAATTTGTGAAAAGTGTCGGTGGGCTTTTTGTTTTAGGTACCGAAAGACACGAAGCGCGTAGGATAGACAATCAGCTCCGTGGTCGTTCAGGCAGACAGGGCGATCCGGGTGAGACGCAGTTTTATGTTTCTCTCGAAGACAGCTTGATGCGAGTCTTTGGTTCGGAAAAAATAAAAACAATGATGGGTCGTTTTGGTATCCCTGAAGATCAGCCGATAGAAAATCGTTTTATCAGTCGATCACTCGAAAATGCGCAGGCGAAAATAGAAGGTTTTCATTTTGATTCTAGAAAAAACACTTTGGAATACGATGATGTGATGAATCATCAACGCAAGATTATTTACGAAAGACGCCAAAAAATGCTTTATGCGGAAAGAGAAGAAATAGAAAAACTTTTGGAAGATGTGTTTCAAAGCAGGTCATTAGATCTTTATGATGGTGAAGGCGTAGACGAAGATAAAAAACCTGCCAGCGCAGGCGGGGAAAAAATAAAGCAGATAATCAAAGAAAAAAGAGATAAACTCGGTGATGAAGCATTCCTTGAAACCGTACGGAGGATTGCGCTCTACACTACTGATACATTGTGGATGGAACATCTAGAAGCGATGGATTATTTGCGTAGTTCTGTAAATTTGCGCGCATATGGTCAACGCGAACCAATAGTAGAATACAAAAAAGACGGTTTGCAAATGTTTCGAGAAATGGAAGAATCTTTCAAAGAACAAGTGCTTTCTTTGGTTCAGACTATCAATATAGGAGTCACTCCAAAAGCCGAAACCAACGAACCCAAAAAAGCATTGATAATGAGCCATAATGATCCTGAAGAATTTCGTGGTAGTAGGAGCTTGGCAGTAGACAAGGGTGACAAAGAAAATATAGGAAGAAACGATCCGTGTCCTTGCGGAAGTGGTAAAAAATATAAAAAATGTCACGGGGCTTAAAAATATATGAAAATAATCTTAGGTTCAAAATCACAAGGTAGAAAAAAGATGATGGAAGAAATGGGTCTGGAGTTTGAAGTTATTTCTCCAGATATAGATGAAAAGGCTATCAGATTTGAAGATCCACAAAAACTCGTACTAGCTTTAGCGAGGGCAAAAGCTGAAGCTTTGAAAAAAAGAGTAAATAAACCAGCCATACTCATTACCTCAGATCAAGTGGTTGTTTGTGATGGAAAGATCAGAGAAAAACCAGAAAATGCCGACGAAGCTCGTTATTTTTTAGAGTCTTATCAAAAATATCCAGCCGAAACTATAACTTCAGTAGTTGTAACTAATCTAGAGACGGGTAAGTCTAGAGAAGCTGTAGATGTAGCAAAAATATACTTAAAACCTTATACAAAAGAAGAAGTGGATGAATTGATAAACGACGGTAAAGTTTTTAATTTCGCAGGAGGATTCACAATAAACGGTGAAAAATGGGAACATCACATAGATAAAATAGAAGGCACGAGGGACAGCATTATCGGTCTACCAAAAGAGATCACAAAAAAGTTGATAGATGAAGTTACTAAATAGTATCTAAATTGTAATTTATTTAGATATCGACTACTCAATACTAAAAAAGTATACGATCGTGGTGTTTCGTAGTATAATGTAGATTATGAATAATAAAATTGATTACAAAAAGATAATCTTAATGACAGTTGCTACTATGGGCATTTTGGCTATTGCTGTTCTTGCACCCAATGTTCTTCAAGTTCTTAAACCTTTTTTAAAAAAGAAGAAAAGATATAATCTCAAATATTATTTAAATCAAAAGGCACAGAAATTAGTAAGAGATGGCTTACTTCAAATAGAAAGTAAAAATGGTAAACAGTATGTTTCTTTAACGGAGAAAGGGGAAAGAAAATTAAATCATTATAGGGTTACAGAAAAAAACAAAACTAAGTGGGATGGAAAATGGCGTGTCGTTATTTTTGATGTATGGGAAAATACTAGATACAAGAGAGATTTTCTACGAAATGAAATAAAGAATTTTGGCTTTATTCAACTTCAGAGAAGTGTTTGGATTTATCCATATGAATGTGCAGAGTTTATTGAACTACTAAAAACAGATCTATCTTTTGGTAAAAATATAAGATATATGATTGTAGATAAGTTAGATCATGATGAAAATTTAAGAAAATCCTTTATGCTATAAAACAATACGATCGTAGTGTTTTGTATTATGGTTTATATTGTGTATAATTAAAAATGTACAAAATTTTATGGAAAATGAAACAAAGCTTACTGAATCTGCTGATGGGGTGGTGTTGAATAAATTAAGTGAAGTGTTGGTAGTGAATCAAGATGGCAGATCTTGGTCTTTGCCAAAAGGGCATATTGATAAAGGAGAAAATGCTCTAGATGCGGCAAAAAGGGAAATTTATGAAGAATCCCGAATAAATAAATTGGAGTTTATTAAGGGTTTGGGTAATTATGAAAGGTATAAAATAAACAAAGAGGGTGATGGGGATGATAAATCAGAATTAAAGAAGATATCAATGTTTTTATTTAAAACCGACGAAATGACTCTGCTTCCAGTTGATCTACATAATCCAGAAGCAAGATGGGTTTAAAAAGAAAAAGTTGCCGATTTGTTGACGCATAAAAAAGACAAAGAATTTTTCTTAAAAATCAGCATAGATTTCTAGTTATGCAATTAAAAGATTTGAAAGGTTTATTAAAAAAATAAATAAAAGTTATGAAAAGAGTTAATTATAAAAATATCATAAGGAGATTCTTGAATGCTATTGATGGATTTAATTTTTTTTATCCATATCGTGATATGAAGATTGTGGGAGTTACCGGAACAAATGGTAAGACCACTACGGCAACCTTGCTTTATAAAATTGCAAAAGATTTGGGATATAAAACAGGCTTGGTGAGTACTGTCGAGACTTTGATAGGAGATCGACCATTTGTAAGAGATGGTAAGGGTCCTGGCACAAGTCCGGATACAGCCGATTTACATAAAATATTAAAAGAAATGAAGAGAGCTGGTTGTGAATATGTCTTTATGGAAGCCACATCGATGGCTATGGATCAGAATAGACTAGCTGGTATAAGATTCAAGGGAGGAATATTTACAAACCTCACACAAGACCATTTGGATTATCACAAGACAATGGAGCATTATTTTAAGTCCAAAAAAAGATTTTTTAAAGAATTACCTAAAGATTCTTTTGCTATATCAAATGCTGATGATTTATATGGAAAGAAAATGCTTGAAAGTATAAAAGCCCTTAAATATTTATATGAATTCTCTGATCACGAAGGCGAAGCAATTTTAAATTCACCGACTTTAGATATTATGGAAGGTTTTCAGGGTAGTATTTTAAAATCTGATTTCTCTGGACTTACTCTCGACATAAATGGCACAAAAGTAAATTCAAAACTTTTAGGTAAATTTAATGCCTACAACATCCTTGCTGTTTGGGGCGCTTGTAAATTGCTTGGTTTTGATATGGAAAAAGTTAAAAAAATTGTTGAAAATACAGAACCACCTACAGGCAGGTTTGATCATTTTACAGCACCTGATGGCGTGTTGATAATAGTGGATTATGCTCATACTCCGGATGCTTTGGAAAATGTATTAACCACAGTAAGAGAGATAAGACCAAAAGGTAATCGTATCATTTCAGTGTTTGGTTGTGGTGGAGACCGCGATCCACTAAAGCGACCAAAGATGGGGAAAATAGGCGCACGACTTTCCGATGTGGCTATATTTACTTCAGATAACCCTAGAAATGAAGATCCAGATAAAATAATCGCTCAGATGGCTACAGATTTATCAGAAGACGAATCAAAAAAAGTGATTACTATTTCAGATAGGAGACTTGCTATCGGGGAAGCAGTAAAAATAGCAGTAAAAGGAGACATAATACTTTGCGCTGGTAAAGGACACGAAGATTATCAAGAAGTGAATGGTGTCAAGAATCACTTTAGTGATCTAGAGGAATTTAAGAAGTTAATTTAATTTATTATTTACAATTTAGGAAACTTTTTTTCCGCCCAAAGAGGTATTTCTTTTGTAAGTCCGTGCAGATCACCCGAAGACATCAACACTAAAATATCATTGCTTTTTAATTTGTCTTCCAATATTTGCATCACTTCTTTTGTGTTTGTTGCACTTTGTGCTTTTTGATTGTTTTTCTTTATCTCTTTCATAATCTCTGCGAGAGATAGCTGTAGGTCAGTATCTTTGCCATGCTCTGCTGGTGGCAGTAGAACTATTGTTTCTTCGTTTTCTTTGAATACATCTTTATACCATGATAGATTATTGCGATCTCGCCAGCTAAATGTATGTGGTTCAAATACTGTTATAATCTTTTTCTCTGGAAAATGTAATCTTATCGCTTCTAAATCAGATTTCGCTTTGACATATGAAGAGCCAAAACTCTCGTATATGAGTACTGATGATTTGTCTGTTTTCAGATCAAGTCTTCCTGAGACACCTTTAAAAGTATAAATAGCTTTTTGCAATTCTTTTATATTTAATAATTTTTTTTCAAGCAAAAAAGCGCATACGCCGACAGTGTTTTCGATGTTGCCACTGCCTAGGAGTTTGGTTTTTAATTCTGTTATTTTTCTGTCATCTTTATATAAATCAAATTTTGTTATTCTTCCATAAGAAATGTTTCTGGCGTGATACAGGGCATCTTTGTCTAATCCGTAAAAGATGATTTTGCATTTTGCTTGCCTTATTATTTTTTGAACATTTTTGCCGTAATAGGATGCTACAAGCAAACCATTTTTTGGTAATTTTGCGACCAGTTTTTTGAAAGGTTTTATATAATCTTCTTCAGTTTTGAAGATATTAAAATGATCGTGTTCACCTGATATTAGGATTACATTTTTAGGATGTAAATATAAAAATTTAGAAGTATTGTCCCAGTTTGCAGAAGGGTATTCATCGCCTTCTATTATACAATCTTTACCTTTACCGATATAACCATTTTCTTTTAGATTATAAGCCCCTGCGGCGATGAAATAAGATGGGTCTTTTTTTGCACTTTTTAAGCACCAAGTCAGGAGCGATGTGACGCTGGACTTTCCAAAACTTCCAGTGACTACAGTGTTTTCTATTTTGATAGTCAGATCACCCAGAGCTTCTGGTAGAGATTGTATCTTTATTCCAGAGGAAAATGCCTTTTGCACTTCTTCATTTTTTTCAGGCACGAGTTTGGTGTGCTTGCCTATAATTATCAGGTCTGCGTCTTTTGGAATATTGTCTTTTGAATATTTTTCGTTGAAATTTATTTTATGTTTTTTTAAGAGGTCGTATATAACTCCTGGATTATAAAAACCTTCATCGGATCCTGTGATTTTCCAACCCTTTTGTTGCATCATTATAGCCAAAGCTGACATTCCCTTACCACAGATACCTATCAAATGTATTTTCTTATTTTGTAAATTTTTATTTTTCATATTATTTTCTAACCAAATTCATGCTATAATTTTGATGCAAAAGCACATCTTTTATGGCGAGAATTGCCTCGCCAAAGGTCGTACCTTCATATTTTTTGAGAATATCTTTGGCTACCTTTGTGTCCAAAAGAGCGAGGTCGAATACATTTAAATCCATATTATCCTTGAAGCCACCTGTAGTCAGAGCGCCAGCAGGGGATTGATCTATTTTATATTCTTTTAAAAATTCAAATTGCATAAATTTATCGTGATAAAAGGGCAAGTATTCTATTTGAGCGAAAGAACCAAAACACTGAAACTGATTCATAAAGGCAAATATGAAGAACCCTATCACCATCCCAGGACAGAGTCCGGTTTCTAATTCTTTTTGTATTGCTTCTTTCGTTAGTTCTATTTTTTTTCCACTCTCACTTTCTATATATCCATCGCGGAGATAATAGTTTTCCATTTCTTTATGATTGTCTTTTTGGATCGATCCATAAAAGAATACCACTTCGCTCATATGCTTGATCAGTAGAGATCGTTCTTTTTGTGAAAAAAGCATTTTACTGATTGGGTGAGTAAGATCTTGTATAGCAAGCAAAAAATAATTTGAAGCGACTTCGTTGAAGTCAAAAAAAACAGGTTTGCCACGCAATAGACTTTTTTCTAAATTTAAAGAAGATTGCAGTGCCCATTTTGTATATGAATGACCTATTTCTGTCTTAGGAAATAAATTGCGAATTTTTTCTGGCAGACTATCTGAAACTTCTTTCATTTTTGCTGGGATTTTATTTCTGTAAACCAACTCATCTTGCATATTGGATGGCATTAGATTTATTTCTTCATCTTTCTTGCATATTCTACCAGGCCGGGTTTTGTTTGAAAAAGGAACGCCCGAAAACATTGCCACGCTGTAAAAATCATCATCACTCAGTGAAAGAGAAGCTAGCCAATCAATAAAAAGATGTCTCTGTTTGCCAGCGCAAGTAATATGAGGATATGTATTTAGTATCCTTCTTTTTTCAAGATTATTTATTATCTCTGTAATTTTATCTTTCGACCAATCAAGCCGTGTCAGTTCTTGGCTGATAGCCTCCTTTAGTACCGTCTCCATAGGCAGGGTAGGTCTATAAGAATTCAACTCTTTTGAGTACTCTAATAGAGTTTTGTCCCAGTTTTCTCCTATCGCTTTCGCCAGGTGTACTTTTCCTTCATTTTTTAAAACAGAGACCATATCCTCTATCTCGTCTTTTATCATTTTTCTATTCTACTTGTTATCTAAAGTATTCGCAAATAGGGGAAAAGTATAAAAAGCTCCAGAATTACCCATATTTTGGTTATTCCTGTCAAGTCATCTTTACCAAGATATCCTTATTCTATAAGCTATTTTCAGCTTGATTTATGTGAAAAGTATGGTATAACTATTGACATTTCTTTATAAGTATGCTATCATCAAAGGGTAAGCTTAATTTTTGATTAAAACCCAGTAAATTAAGGTTACTTCAGTAAAAGCTGAATAAAACGGATCTGAAGTTGGCGGAGCTCAATCGCTATAATATGAAAAAAAATAATATAATTCGTTTTGTTCAATCTCTCATCCTTCTGCCTTTCGTGACCGGTTCAGCCACACCTTTCGGAAATATTATTAAAAATCCGATAAATGAGAGTGTACAGATCGTATTTACACAAAAGAATAATACTGAAACTACAGCTCTAAATAAACTGGCAGATAAAAAAGCCAAATCTTTAGCCATAGATGCTTATTTTGAAACTCGTGGTATGCCACTTGCTGGTACTGGTATGAAAATGGTTGAAGAAGCTGAAAAGAATGATCTTGATTGGCGTCTATTACCAGCTATTGCTATCCGTGAATCTACTGGTGGTAAATTTGCTTGTAAGGGTGCTACATACAGTTCATTTGGATGGGGTTCTTGTAAGATTAATTTTGATTCTCACGAAGAAAACATTGAAGTTGTGGCCAAGAACTTGGGTGGTAACAACCCAAATACTGCGAGACATTATGCTGACAAGACAGTCAAGCAAATATTGCAGGCCTACAATCCACCTTCTGTTGTTCCTAGATACGCAGAACAAGTAATGGATATTATGAATGTCATAGGTGAAGCAGATGAAGTGGTGGTAATTGCTCAAGGATAAAAATTAAAAAACTGCAGAATTTGTAAGTTTTCGAGTGGTAGGTTCTGGTCCGTATCCGAGAAAATTTATAAATTCTGCAGTTTTTTAATTCCACAAATCCCAAACATTCTTGGCCAAGTTTATTGGCGTGCCTTCGAGTGGCAGATAGTGTAGATCGATAAATGGCAGGGAGTTGCATTCTATGATTCCCCATCGTTGTGTGTCTGGGTCTTCTGCCGGTTTTTCTATGATAAGGTCAAAACCTACTACAGGAGCATTTACTATTTCTCCGGCTTTTTCAAAAATCGAATGTATTTTGGGGTGGATTTCGGGCAGCATTTCTTTCGTATATCCGCCATACATTCTGCCGGTCTTGGCCGACAGAGGCACGATTGATCCTTTTTTTGGAATGTCATTTATTTTATAACTTTGTCTACTTAAAAAGAAATTCAAATCATCGTTTATTAAAATGTCAGAAAGTCTTTCGTGTCTTGTGCTATTTTTTTCTTCGATCAATTCACGGATAGTCCTGATTCCGTCTCCTATTACCTCTGGTGGGTCTGCTCTGTAGAAACCCACCAATTTGTTATTTATAACAGTAGCGCGATAAACACTGCCGACCAAATGCTCTTGAATCACTGGAAAGAGCGTAATTTTTCGTACTATCTTGATAGCTTTGATCAATTCACTTTCATTTTGTATATTTGTAGTGGTGTGTCTACCTCTTGAACCATTTTTTGGTTTCACTATCACTGGAGCACGCATAGATCTGAACGCTTTTTTTGCGCCATTGATAGTGAGGGGTTTTTCGGTATACGGGGCTGGGATATTTGCATCCTTTAGCTTTTTAAAAAGTGTAAATTTGTCATCTATCCACAGATAACCATTTTTGGGTAGATCGGGTGGGATAGGTAAACTTTCAAAATAAAAAAACTTACCATTTATTTTTGCTCGGTAATATTCGATCGGTCTGTTGAATATTATTATTTGTTCCATCTGTATAGATCGTCTTTTTGCTTCTTCCCAGATCAGCTCTGATCGGCCAGTGACAACTTTTTTTGAATCAGTATTGAAACGAATGATGCCGATGAATGAAAGTAGATTAAATAATATCTTTTCTACAGCACTGGAAATCTTTAACCAGATACCTGTGTTTGTGAAGTTAAAAATTTTATTGTTTATCCTACCAAATGTCTCTTCAAGTAGATTTAAAATTAAAAGAAGATGATGATTTACCGGACTAGTACCGCAAGCGCCGCATATTTCTCTGGAATCTTTGTTTGACATGGTATGTTTTTAAAAATCTTATTCTATCTAACTAAGATGGCAAACAAAAAACCAAAGAAAAAATCCAAGTTTCCTTAAACTATATCTTTGGCTCTTCGTTTATCTTCGTAAAATTTAGTGTCCTCCAAAAGTCATAAAATATTTGTTTAAAACAACACTAATAACTCGACAGGTATATTATATCACCTATTAGAAAAATAGCGCAAGTGAAAGGTTATCTTGTATTCTGTTGTATAATAAAAATAATCAATTTTAGCATTAAAAAGCATTAAAATAATTAATAAAAAATGACTGAATTCTTGTCCGGAATTCCAAATCAATCTTTAAAAGTGGAATCAATGGTGTCAAAAGAAAAACTTTTGTCTTTGTTTAAATTAACCTGTCAAATTTGGTATACCTTAGACGATTTTGAAAAAAAATATGGTTCTGAAGAAATAAAACCAATACTTGTTAAAGTTCGTAAATCAGGCGCGGAAATTATAGAGTGGCGTCTGAATAAAAGGAAAGCACTCAAACCAGAAAAAAAAGCAGGGATAAAAAGGAGTTCTAAATGGGCTGGATTTGAATCAGTAAAGATAAGAACAATAAAAGAACACATTAAATATATTTTAGATGAGATGAATGATCTGGGAATACAATCTGTAAGGGATATACCTTCTTGTATTGAAGAATTTATTGATCAATCATTGAAAGCAATAAAAATAATAAAGGAAAAATTTGAAACAGAAAGGTCAAAGAGTCTTGCAGAACAAGAAAAGAGGGCATTAATATTGAGAAATATCCAATCAGTCAAAATGTTGACTCCTTGTTTATTTTTTTTACAAAAACATCTTTCTAAAATCGAAGAAAATCCAGAGTATGTGAAAGATTTGATCGAAATAAAAAAATCTGCCTTTTATTCAGTACTCTCTTGGAGAAGTAGGACTTTCCATATAAGTATGATTGAAAATATTAATGAAGCTGAAGTTAAAGAAAAGGCATTAGAGGAAATAATAGAGAAAATCAGTCTAACTTTGGTAGGTAAAAGATTAATGAAAATAGCACAGAAAAGACCAGAATTATTAGAAGATGATGATTTCGATATTGGGGATCTGTATAAAAAATCTTTAGATCTTGCTAAAAAATTATCCTATAACGAAGAAGGAACAAAACAAAAAGTTGAATTTAAACTAATTAGAGATAAACAAAGATCATTTAAACACAATGTAAATAAGTTAATTAGCCTACCAGAGTTTATTTCTGAAAACATAGAAAAAATTACTTCATTTTTACACGATGAAATAAATCCGAGACTAGATTACATCTACCGAATAGAAAAAAATAAAAAATATAATACAAAAAAAGCAGAAGTCTTTAAATCTCTGAAAGATTCTTTTGCTCCATTAATCAGTGTAACGCGCAGAATAAGAAGAGAATGGAATGTTGAAAAAGCCGCAACAAGGAGTCTTTATTTGTGGATTTATGCTTTGTGTAAGAATAAAAATTTTTCAAGATTGAAAGAAATATTAGATAATCACAATGAACAATTTAGAAATTTTGTAAAAAAAGTATTAGAAGTTGCTACGAGTTTAGATTATGAAGCTTTGCATATAAATAAATTACCTAAAAATGAACCAGATATTTCAGAAACCATAGTCATAGAGCATGTGCCTATTATAGAAAATACTACACAAACCAAAAATATGGTTCTTTCTGATCCAAAAGATTTTCTTAGGGAACAAATCAAATTGAATCTTGCAGATTTACGAGAATATAACTTCACAAATACAATCCATTGGGAGATTATAAGAACACTTTTAAATTTAATCAATCAAGTTGCCATTGAAGATTCTTCAGGAGAAAATTTTAGCAAATTTGAATATCTAGTTACTTCTATTAAATTGTGTTTATGGTATATAGAACAAAATAAGCTGAAAGAAGCTAAGAAATGTTTTCGTCAAGCTGAAAAAGAAAGAGATAAAATGTCAGTAAAGTATTCTTTAATCAAAGAAATGATAGATAAAGTTAGAAATGAATACATCCAAGCCGGGGGAGAGGGAATAGATGGATTATTAGAAGTTCCACAACAAAAGATAGAGCCCATCTATAGGACATTGGAAAATCTAATAACAAGATTAGAAAATAAATTAACCGTAGAAGAAAAAAGAAATTTTTTTCAAGCAGTAAGTGGATTTTCAGAAAGATTCATAGTTTTCTTTAAAAGAAACGATAAAGAAAAAATAGAATATTTTTATAATCGAACTAAAGACACAATCGAAAGAGCACTTGGAAGATATAGTGAATTGAATACTAATCAAGACAAAATACTTTTGATTAAAGATATTTTGAATGAAATGCGAAAAATAATTGATGGAATGTTTGATATCTAGAAAAATATTTATTCTAGGTTTTTTTTATACAATATTTTTTCACAGTATCTTTTTCTATTTTATTCTAAATGCACGAGAGTCATTTTGTGTTCTTTCGGTTCAAACAAGGTGATCTGGAAGTTGTAGTTCTTGCCTAGTTCTAATTTTTCACGGAGTTTTGCTTCGCCACCTATGGTGGAATTGTGCACTAGTCCAGCTACACCTTCCTTTATGGATACCAGTGCGCCGTGTTTGTTGTATTTTATAACCACACCTTTTATGATATCTCCTTTTTTGAGTTTACCTTCAAATTCTGTCCAAGGATTTTCTTTCAAGGCTTTTATAGAAAGAGATACTTTACCATCTTTTATTTCTATTACTTTTGCTTGCACTTTTTGATCTACTTTAAACATTGTGCGAGGATCTTCTACTAGGCCCCAATCAAGTTCTGATATGTGCACGAGACCTTCCAACCCATCTTCGAGTTTTAGAAATACTCCGAAATCCACAATACCTGCTACTGTGCAATCGAGTTCATCACCGATATTGTACTTGCTGATTATTTCTTTTTTCTGTTCAGGGTTGTCGTCTTTTTCAGAGAAGATCAGCTTGCCTTCTTTTGGCAAGGTGGAAATTATGATTACAGAGAGTTTCTCGCCTACGAGTTTCTTGAGTTCTTTTAATATTTTATCTTTATCAGAATCAAGCACGCGAGGGTAGTGCTCGGCTTTGAGTTGAGAAGCAGGCAGGAAACCTTGAACACCTTGCCATTCCAGGATGAGTCCGCCTTTATTTGCGTCTTTTATTTCCAAGTCCAATACGGTCTTGGCTTTGATTGCTTTTTCGACTTCGCTCCAGACCAAGGCTTGCTTGGCTTCTTTGAGTGAAAGCTCGACATAGCCGTTTTCATTTTCTAGTTCTACTACTTTTGCTTTTATGATGTCGCCGAGATTGATCTTTTTTATGACATCTTTGGCGTTTATAAATTCGCGACCATAAATGATACCAGTGCCGAATGGCGCCAAGTCTACGAAGACTGATGATTTTTCTACGAGTATTACAGGACCTTCTATCAATGCGCCTATTTCAGGCCTGATCGCGCTTCTGTCTACTATTGATTTTAAGACTAAATTTTCAACTACTGTTTCTTCTGCTGTTTGCATATTTTTATAAAAAAATCCGCTTTAATGCCAATATATGGCACAGCGGACCTAAGGCTTAGGTTTTGATATGACCTTTTTCTAGCGTCACACCAGGGTTACCCTAAATCCGTGTTTTTAATCGCTTTCAGTCTATCAAATAATATGCTAGAATGCAATGTAATGATTATCACATATTTCGGAGAGCAGTTTTTTAAGATCGGACAAGGAGAGATGGTTTTGGCTTTTAATCCTGTCAGCAAGAGCGCCAAGTCTGATGTCTCGGCGCATTTTGGCGCGGATATTGCTTTTTCTACTACAAATCATCCTCTTTTTAATGGTATAGATCAGCTCTCACACGGTGAACGAATGCCTTTTGTCATAAAAGGCCCTGGGGACTACGAAGTTAAAGAAGTTTTTGTAAAAGGTGTCGCTTCAAATGCTCTGATTGCTAAGAAAAAGTACATCAATACTATTTATTCTTTTACACTTGATAATATGAATATTGTTTTCTTGGGAGCATTGTCCGACGATGAAATGTCTAAAGAATCTCGTGAAGCGATTGATAGCCCGGATATTTTATTTGTACCGATAGGCGGTGAGACTGTGTCCAAAGATGTTGCTCTACTTGATCCAAAATCTGCGGCGAGGTTTGCGATGTCTTTGGAACCAAAACTCATCATTCCTATGAGTTATGACAGTGCAACACTCAAAGTATTTCTGAAAGAAATAGGCGAAGAGGATGCTCCAGTAATAGACAAGTTGACACTTAAACTCAAAGATTTAGATGGTAAGGAAGGAGACATTATGGTCTTAAAACCAGCATAATTAAATTACAAAACTATAAATAATTTAAAAATATTAAAAATATGAAAAAAATAATTCACAATTTAAGACAAAAACCAGAGCAAACCAGAAGACATATAGTACATATTTTTATGGTGATAGTGGGAGCGATTTTAGTGTCTCTTTGGATTTGGAGCCTCGGCAAGACTTTTTCTAATCCGGAAGTACAGACAAAAATGAAACAAGATTTACAACCCTTTACATTATTAAAAGATAATATAGTGAATGGATACAATAGCGTGACAACAGAGGATTACTCAGAAGATTTTACTGTAATAGAATAATTTTATGGCTAAAGAAAAAGATTTATCCGCCAAGGCGGAAGAACCAACAAAAGCACGCACAGATGGAATAATAGGAGTAGATGTGACGACTGAAATGAAGGATTCCTATTTAGCATATGCTATGTCTGTCATTACTTCGCGCGCCTTGCCAGATGTACGAGACGGATTGAAACCTGTACATCGCAGAATATTGTTTGCTATGTACGAGATGGGCCTCACTTCTACTTCAAGATTTCGCAAATCCGCAGCAGTAGTAGGAGATGTACTCGGAAAATATCATCCGCACGGAGATACGGCTGTGTATGATTCGATGGTTGGTATGGCGCAAGAATTTTCTTTCAGATACCCTTTGGTTTTAGGTCAAGGAAATTTCGGTTCAATAGATGGCGACAATGCCGCAGCGATGCGTTATACCGAGGCCAAGATGTCCAAGATTTCAAATGAACTCTTGCGTGATCTAGAAAAAGAGACGGTTAATTTTCGTCCAAATTATGACCAGACTCGCAAAGAACCCATCGTATTTCCATCGGCTGTACCCTCATTACTTTTAAATGGTACTCTCGGCATTGCTGTCGGTATGGCTACAAACATTCCTCCACACAATCTGAGCGAAGTTTTAGATGCGACAAAATATCTGATCGAAAATGAAGATGCTACCACCGAAGACTTGATGCAATTCATCAAAGGTCCGGATTTTCCTACGGGAGGCATAGCATACAATCAAAAAGATATGCTTCACGCGTACGGCACTGGTCGTGGTGGAGTGGTGTGTCGTGGAGAAGCAGAAATAATCGAAAATAAAGGTGGTAATTTCCAGATCATCATCACATCGCTACCTTACCGAGTAAACAAATCAAATTTGATTATGTCTATCGCCGAGCTCGTGCAAGAAAAAAAAGTGGAAGGTATCAAAGGTCTTCGCGATGAATCCACCAAAGATATTCGTGTAGTTATAGATGTCAAAAACGGCGCCTCTCCTGAAAAAATATTAAATTACATTTACAAAAATACTCAATTAGAATCAAATTTCAATTTCAATATCGTGGCGTTGGTGGATGGAGTGCCTCAGACTTTGTCATTGAAATCCATTCTTACATTTTTCATTTCACATCGAAAAGAAGTCGTCAAACGAAGATCAGAATATGATTTGCGTAAAGCCGAAGAGCGCGAACATATTTTGCTCGGTTTGAAAAAAGCGCTCGACAAGATAGATCGCGTGATCACCGTGATTCGCGGATCCAAAGACGGACAGATAGCAAAGTTTAATCTGATGAAGGAATTTAAATTTTCAGAATTGCAAGCAGTTGCGATACTCGAGATGAAACTTCAGAAACTCGCAGGGTTAGAACGAAAAGCCGTAGAAAACGAACTCGAAGAAAAACAAAAATTTATAAAAGATACCAAAGACCTTTTGGCGAGTCCAAAGAAAATCTTGGGAGTGATATCCAAAGAGCTGGCAGAAATCGGAGAAAAATATAAAGACGAAAGAAGGACAAAAATAATAAAAGGTGGCAACAAAGAAATAAAAGACGAAGACTTGATTCCAGAAAAAGAAACGATGCTAGTGTTTTCTGCGGGCGGATATGTGAAGCGCACAGATCCATCGGAATATCATTCACAAAAACGCGGTGGTGTGGGAGTAGTAGATTTGGAAACTAAAGAAGAAGATTTTGTAACGATGCTAGTGTCGGGTTCTACTCACAGCGATCTCTTGTTTTTCACCAACTTAGGCAAAGTCTTTCAGATGAAAATGTATGATATTCCCGAAGGTCGCAGAGCAACCAAAGGAAAATCCATTATGAATTTCTTGTCTTTGAATGGCGAAGAAAAAGTGAATTCTATTTTGCCTTTGCCAAAGAATTTTGAAAAGAGCGGATCCTTGATGCTCGTCACCAAGAACGGCACAGCAAAAAAGATGAAGGGTGAAAGTTTCAAAGATGTCAGACGCAGTGGCATCATCGCTATCAGGCTCGACAAAGGGGATAGCCTTGTATCAGCGCTCCTCGTAGACAAAGGTGATGAGATAATGCTAGCTACTACAAACGGTCAGGCTATTAGATTTAAAGAATCCGACATCAGAGAAATGGGCCGGACCGCTGGCGGCGTGCGAGGTATGAAGCTCAGTAAAAGCGATGAAGTCGTCGGCGTGGATGTAGTGCGAAAAGAAAACAAAGACGGATTTTTCTTGACGATGAGCGAACACGGACTCGGCAAAAAGACAGCATTGAAAGAATACAAAGTGCAAAAGAGGGGAGGCTCGGGTATTAAAACTGCAAAAGTTACCCCAAAAACTGGTAAGATAATAGTTTCCAAAGTTTTGACCGGCGCTGAACAAGAATTAATAGCAATGTCCAAAAAAGGCCAAGTCATCCGCACTGCACTAAAAGACATCTCAGCACTAGGCAGACAAACCCAAGGCGTAACCATAATGCGCCTCCGAACAGGCGACGGCATCGCCTCGCTTGCTTGTGTGTAGATGTCAAAGACGGTCTTTGACACGAAAAATTTATGCAATTAAAGATTCTTTCTTGGAATATTTGGGTCTTCTGTAACTTTGAAAGAATCAAGGATTTTCTTGCTGAATCAAATGCGGATATTGTAGGATTGCAAGAAGTGAAAGACGATGATCAGGATAGAGATGTAGTCAGCTATATGAAAAGTTTGGGTTATGAATGCGTATTTACTTCTGTGAAAAAAGTTTGGAACGGTGTCGAGTACAATGATGGTTTAGCGATTTTTAGCAAATACCCGATTATTGCAAGTAAAATATATAATTTATCAGAAATGGAAAATCGTTGTGCTATTAGAGCAGATATAGAGGTAAATGGTAAAGTTACTCATTTTTTTAGTACTCATCTTATTCATACACATCAAAAATATTCTGAAATACAAGATTTGCAGGCAGAAAATTTATTAAAAGTTTTGCCACAAACAAGTACCATAATTGTAGGAGACTTTAATGCCACACCGGAGAGTAACCCAATAAAAAAGATGAGCGGTGTTTTTGTGAATACTGACTCAAAAGAATTACCCACTTGGAGTATTGATATTTTAGGATGCTCAATATGTAAATTAGAAAAACTCAATACGAAGTTGGATTATATATTTACAAGCAAAGATATAAAAACCGAATCATTTAAAGTAGAAAATGATGCCACTGGATCAGATCATTTGCCTATATCTGTGATTGTCGAGATTTGATAAGGCTTTTAAAAAGTGTTCTTAAATAGATATCTAGATATTAAAAAATGTCAAAGACCGTCTTTGACATCAAAATTTAGTGTTTGTTCCATTAAGTTTTTTTGATTTCCAAAAGTTTCTAATAATAATTCTTTATTTATTATTTGTAGATTTCTCTTTTCTGTATAGTCATTAAAACTACTCCAAGTATAATCACCAGGATTTCTTACTAAATTATCTTTTACTGGATTCATATGAATATATGATGATGTCCACATTAGTTGAGGGTCATTTTCAATGAGTACAGCTTTAAATTTGTCTTGAAATACATGTCCGACCCTTTTATATTTTTTATTTAAATATTTTGCATAACTTGTGCAAAGTTTTGACAACAAAGTTGAAATTGAAGTATCTCCAATTTGTTCAATTAAAAGGTGAAAATGATTTGGCATTAAGCAAAAAACATGCAATTTGAAGTCTTTTTTATTCATATCACTGATTCGGATTCTAGAATAGGGCATAGTGATCATTTTCTCTTTATTAATTTCTTCTTCAGTAAATCCTAAACAAAGTCCTAATCTAAATAAAAACGCTCGGTAATCCTGTTCATCAAGAAATATCTTTTCTTTATTATTTCCTCTATTATAAATATGTGAAATATTTCCCGCAGTAAAGTCCTTGTAATCTCTATTATTCATAATTGATATTATGTCAAAGACGGTCTTTGACATCAAGTGTGTATAACTTTAAGACAAAAATAATCTATTTGACAGATATGGATATATCATGTTATAATACATAACTGTAATAAGTTCGTTGTAAATTTTTTGGCGTGAGCAGGTGGTCATAGCTTGAAGCATCTAAAATCAGAAATTTGGGTATTTCAAGCTATGACTATGCAACCCAAAGTCACGCGTAGTGTTAGCACGATGGCTAAACTCTTAAAGGAGGATACGGCCATGAAATTTTTCCAGAAGACTCGCGCAATTTACAAAATTTTGCGAGGAATCAGAAAATACCTCAAACACAGCAGGTTTGATCTGGAGGAATTGATCAATTTGGCTCGCCCGGGTGTGTTGGCGGATCTGTGTAGTACCATTGGCAAGTTTATTCGCGAGTTGGCTGCGGAGAAAAAGGCGGAAAAGTTTCTTGTCGAAGAAAAAGCTCAGTCCGCCAACGGTGACTCTGCTGATTTCGATCCGCGTGCGACGACAACTCTCAATCCTGAAGGGCTCGAAGCCGAAGATTTATTGCGAGCTGGCTGGGAAGAAGAGGTGCCCCAGCTTACTTCAACCGACCCTTTTTTTTCGCTAATTCTAGCAAATAAAAAAGTTCGTCTATACCCGGTGAGGGGTGAATACAAGAGTATTCGAGCTTTACACGAGCGGTTGCTACAAGATGGCAAAGCCAAATATTTTTGCGGGGAAAAGTTTGCCGAGGAGCTAACTTGGCTACCTTCAGCGAAGGTGAAGGAACTGCTCCAAAATGACAATCCGACGATCTTCTTTTTTGACACCAAAAAAGTTCTCAGTGTGTCTGAGAACGATGATTTGTTGGAAGTTTTTTTGGAGGAGAAGTTGGATGTTCTACTTCCAAATAATGCTTTCATCGTTCTTTTTTCTTTCATCTCAAGGGAAGTATTCCGCTCCGCGTCGATAGCCTCGTGACAAATCTTCAAACGCTCTATTGGAAAGATGTGCGTATCAAACTTTCCCCCTGCATAGACATTGGATCTATGTGGGGCTTTGTTGTTTTTAGGCGATCTTTTTTGATTTTTAATGACATTTTATAAATTAAATGCATCGAGTTTCTTTTTATACTATAATATATGTATGTTTAGCAATCCGGTGAAAAATGTAAAAACTTTTGGTTTGCAGGAGACAGATATCGTGGTGGATCTGGGGGCGGGGACGGGGCATTATGCTACTGTGATGTCTTTTTTTGTACCTCGGGGCAAAGTCTATGCTGTCGAAATACAAAAAGATTTTTTAAATAAGATTCATAGCAAAGCCAAAGATTTAAATATTTTAAATCTAGAGTGTCTGCTCGGAGATATCGAAAAAAAAGGTGGCACTAAGATTAAAGACAAGGCCGTGGATGCTGTTTTGGCCTCGAATGTTTTATTTCAAGCTAGAGACAAAGACGCATTTCTAGATGAAGCAAAAAGAATATTGAAACCAAAAGGGAAATTTATCCTGATCGATTGGCATCACCAGTCTTCAATACTTTCCAAAAATCACAAAGCTATTCCAAAGAGTAAGGCTCGTGAGATGTTAGAAGAGAAAGGTCTTATTTGGTACAGAGACATAGATGTCGGAGAGCATCATTATGGTATAATTTTAAAGAATCAATGAGCAAAAATTTTCAACTCATAGTCTTGGTAGTTTTTATGGTCGCTGCTGTTTTCGGCTTGTTTGTTTTTTCTGGAGCGATACCAATAGGAGGTGGAGGAGATGAAGCCACTCCACAAGGCACAGTGGTGATGTGGGGTACTGTAGATTCGGGCGTGGTCAATAGATTTCTCGATGATTTCAATATAATAAATGAAACATTCTCTGTGGTTTATGAAGAAAAATCCGCAGATACTTTTGACAATGACCTATTGGAGGCTCTCGCTTCAGGAAAAGGCCCAGATATGTTTTTTATTTCGGATGATTTAGTATATAAGTATAGTAACAAAATTTACACTATCCCTTATAGTAGTTTTCCTGTAAATACTTTTAAAAATAATTTCATCGGAGCGGGAGAAGTATTTTTGACATCAAAGGGCGTTTTAGCTTTTCCACTGTCTGTCGATCCGTTGATGATGTATTACAACAGAAGTATTTTAGATGCAAATGGCATTGCTTACCCTCCGTCGTATTGGGATGAGTTGGTGAATTTGATTCCTATTTTAAACCAAAAAGATGACAGAGGCATACTCACTAGGAGTACTGTGGCGATGGGTCAATTCTCAAATGTTCTACATTCCAAAGATATATTGGTATCGTTGTTTATGCAGATCGGCAATCCTATCGTAGCTGAAAAAAATGGAGTATTTACTTCGGTATTAGATCAAGGCACAGGCGCAAAAGCTCCAGGTCCTGTTTTAAAATTTTACACGGATTTTGCCGATCCGCTGAGCAGTACTTATACTTGGAATAAAGGTTTTTCAAATTCACGGGATGCGTTTAGTAGAGGCGAGCTAGTATTTTATTTTGGATTCGCGAGTGAATTGCAATCTTTAGTGAATCAAAATCCAAATCAGGATTTTGGAGTAGCCCCTATACCACAAATCAGGACTACTGGCGCAAAGTTGACTTATGGACACACTGTGGGTATCGCTATTTCTTCTTTTTCTAAAAATTTTAACACTGCTTTTACTGCCGGAGGCCTGATGACAAAAGGTGATTTTGCTTCCAAACTTGCCACTGCTCTAGGTATAGCTCCAGCTCGTAGAGATTTGCTTTCAGTCACTCCGACCGATGCATATTTGCCGACATTTTATTCTTCTGCTTTTTTTGCCGAGAGTTGGCTCGATCCGTCTGAAATGGGCTCGGATGATATTTTTAGAGGTATGGTGGATAAAGTATTATCAAATAGTCTTGGAGTCGCAGAATCTATAAATGATGCTTCCGCGAAATTACGATTGTTGTTGGTGCCGAAGATTTAGTTCAATTAGTCCAATATGATGAAAAATATATTTTTAAAATTATTTTTATTTTCAATCTTGCTTGCAGTAGGTGTCTCTTTGTATTCACAAAAAGCGATATCGCAGACAAAAGATGCTCTCGAGATATATACAGACGGATATTCAATGCTAGGCCCTAGCGCTTTTGTGTTTTTAGGAGGGTATTATGATAATACCGGAAGCAATAATTTCACCACTTATTTTGAATATCGAAAAGATAACAGAGGTATAAAATACGATTCTGATGATCTACTAAACTATTTTAATTTAAATAAAGATGTACAAGAAACGATTAAAATGGATCACAGCAAAGCTTTGATAAAGCAAATCGCACTAGAGACAGGCGATTTTGATATCAGCGCAGAGCTCAATCTTTTTTCTACATATTATTTCAGAGCGGTGGGTTATGTAAATGATAATCCAGAAAAAAAATATTACGGATCGACATTTAGCATCAGGACTGGATACATTCCACCCGGATGGTCTGTGCCTTTTACTGTGCGGGCAGGAGATACTGAAGTAGTCGAGCCATTTGATCCGACTTCTGTCTTGCCTGGCACTTTTGCTTCAGATATTACTGCGACGACTGTGACAATCAGCGGAATTCTTTATAACAAAAATCCCGAGAATCTGAATATTAAAGTAGCTTATGGGGAAGAAGAATATGATTTTGACAGCGATAATCTAATAATAAGCAGAGATGGTAAATTCTCTGTTACACTAAAAAACCTAAAACCAAAGACTTCGTATTATTTCGTGCTTTGGGACACTCGTGGTGTTTTGAAAACTTCAGTCGAAGGATCTTTTACCACCTTACCAAATGCGTTGCCCGTAGTCTCTGCTTCAGATATTATCGACACCTCGGCGACTATAAAAGTGATATTCGAAAGGAAAGATGTCATCGACGACAGAATAGGCAAAAGATTAAATCTAAAGGTTGAATATGGGAAAAGCAATTTTGACTTGACGAGTGATTCGATGACAGTCGTACCTAGGGGAGCAACGCAAGTCGAAGCATCAATAACATTAAAAGATCTGACACCAAACACCGGATATTATTTTAGGCTGATAGATGTGGATGGCAGATTTGAACCTTCGCCTCAAGGCAGATTTGCTACACTTAAAAAAGGTCTTAAAACTCCAGAACCAAAAATACAAATCACCTCAACAGTCTACAATATTGATCATCGTTCTGTGCTAATCCGAGCAAATGTTTATAATGCTGATCCATCAAGTTTAGAACTCCGTGTTTATTATGGAGTGGGAGAAATGGCACTAACTTACGATCGTGAATTGGATGCTTATCGTTACAATAGTATGTTTACAAAAAAGAGTAATGTTATGCAGTTTGATGATTCCGGTAATGCTAGTGTTACTCTGAGTGATTTAGAGCCCAATACAAAATATAATTACACAGTGACAGAAAAAGATAATTTTGAGGCCGATTCAATGACAATGGCATTCCCGGTATTTAATCAGACTTTTATCACTATGAGCGAGAGAGATTCGCGTACTCCTATAGATGAAGGAGATACAACTGAAGGAGAAAGTGCTGAGCCTACTGGTTGGGTAGAATGTACCAAAGATTGTGGCGTAGAAGATTTTATAAAGTTAATAAACAAAATGATCCGAATCATTCTCTATGATTTATCTGTGCCTTTTGCTGCTATAATGTTTGCTTATGCAGGGTTTCAGGTGTTGACGGCTGGACCTAATGTTGAAAAAAGAGGTCAAGCTCTGAATACTTTTAAAAATATCGCTATAGGTCTAGTACTTGTAGCTACAGCTTTTCTAATCATTCAGACTGTGCTCTTTATTCTCTTGGCACCCGAATATTACTCTACCCTAAACTTCTTTGAATTTGTCGCTCCATAAAAAAGAAAGCAAACAAGGTTTAACCTTGTCCGTGATTTTTATTTTTGTTTTCGCTTAAACTTGGTGTATAATGATATGGTGAAATTTTTACAGAAAAAAATTTGCTTGATGATATTTACAGCTTTTTTATTTTGTGTACCCCTTTTGTCTTTGGCGCAAGAAGAAGTTAAGATTGTGAATCCATTAAGAGCAAATAATTTTACCGATCTAGTCAGGATTGTCTTGGAAGGCGTGATAAAGCTGGGCATACCATTGGTGGCCTTGGCTATTATTTATGCTGGTTTTCTTTTTGTCACATCGAGAGGTAATCCAGAATCGCTGACTAAAGCTCGAGATGCATTGTTAAATGCTGTGATAGGAGCGGCATTACTTTTCGGCGCTTGGGGTATAGCGCAGATTATCACAGACACAGTTAAAGAATTATCAATTTACTTTACTTTTTATGTTGTGTAATTTAGCATCAAATGCAAAATTTGTAGATTTAGTGGGTTATGTTATTTGTAATATCAATCGGGCTATTATTCCTTTGATTATAGCTGTGGCGATGGTGACTTTTATCTGGGGGATAGTGCAGTATGTGATAAACACAGACAATGAAACAGCGAAAACAAAAGGCAAAGACTTTATGATCTGGGGACTTATCGGTCTTGCTGTGATGTTTGGAGTTTGGGGTTTGGTCAAGATATTGGGAGCGACATTTGGTATCGAATATGTTATTCCACAGTTGAAATAGGGACAGCGTTTGTTCCGGATTCTTTTGTGCTATAATGTGGGTACCTATTCTTAGGAAAATTATTAATTATAAGGTCGTTTGTTTTTATTAGTGTTAATATTATTATAATTTTTTATGAAAAAATTAATTGGTTGGTCGGGGGTTGTTTTAGGTCTTGCGTTTTTTATGCCGGTCGTGGCTTTGGCTCAAAATGCTTCTAGGTGTTCTCAGTTTGCGATAGGAGGAGGCAGTAGAGATATCAGAGATATAATATGTAGAGTTGGTAATATTATAGATCTTATCATCCCATTGCTTATATTGTTGGCTGTTCTCTTCTTTATTTGGGGTGTTATACAATATGTAATAAACACAGACGACGAAGAAGCAAAAACAAAGGGTCGTGATCGCATGATTGCAGGTCTTGTAGGTTTTGCTGTTATCTTTGCAATGTGGGGTCTTGTCAGAATCGTTCAAAATACTTTTGGAGTACAAAGCGGAGAAGTAACTCCACAAATTCCACAAGTGCCTTTCTAGTATTTAGCTATGCTTCTTTTTGATCTGTTTTATCCAAATATAGCTTATGCGAGTCTGGATTCTTTTATATCCAATGTAAATAGACTCATCATAAATCCTATTATCATTTTGGCTTTTGCTATAGCTATTATTTATTTTCTTTACGGAGTATTTCAATTTGTCTCAAATTCAACAGATGAAGCAGAACGAACTCAAGGTAAGCAGCATATACTATGGGGAGTAATAGGTCTAGTCATAATGATGGGAGTGTTTACGATAATGCAATGGGTTTTGAATACTCTAAACATTAGTCAAAGTGAAATAGATCCAAAAGAAGGGCAAGTGAATTTGCCGGACTATAATCCATAATTATTAAAAACTAAAAAACTGTAAAATTTATAAATTTTCTCGGGTACGGACCCAACCATACCACTCGAAAACTTACAAATTTTACAGTTTTTTAGTTTTTAATTTTAATCTAAGCGTGCTTCATCGGTTCTGCCATATAGATTTCTTTAGAATGGTTTATATATCGCCACAGTACCACTATGAGTATTAGTGCGCCGAGCATTATGATCCATTGGAAAAATCCAGAAGGCATAAAGCTCGATTCACCTAAGAGAGCAGTAGCTGCTAGAGCATTTGCCTGACCGTAATTTTCATTTATATCATTTGGACTTGAGTTAGTATTTGTCTTGCTAGTCGTAGAACTTACTGTTTTTTCTTGTGTGAAAACAGAAGTTATCTTTTCTTCAAGAGTTTTCTTTGGTGCAGTGTTGGAGTTATTTGTAGGACTGGTCTTTGGTATGTTGCTCTTTATTGTAAAAGTTAGAGCTCTAGAATATCCACCTGCAGGCTCGCTGTTGTATACGGTTAAAAATATTTCACTTTTACCGCGGACTTCGTTCGCAGAGATGTCTACTATCAAGGTCTGACTATCTACGAATACAGTAGGGCTGTTTATGCCATTTTTTTTCACTATCGAGCTTGGTATAAAATCATTACCTCGTAGTGTGATGGTAATCTTGTCTGAGATTTTTTCAACAGAGCTAGGATTCATCGAACTTAGATATGGTTCTGGATTATCTTTTTTCCCATCGCAATATCTGTAGTTTGGATAATCGGCACAACTGTAATATGAATCAGCGCGAGCAAAAGAGGGGATAGAAATAGCCCCCAAAACCAACATTAAAAAGCTTAGAATTATTAAGTTTTTATTCATATTTTTCATACTACCCAGTATAGCATCTTTTGAACAAAAAGTCAAGTGCGACAAAACCCTTATTTTGTGGGCGCAGTTTGTTTTCTCTTGTGGGCAAGGAGGGACTCGAACCCTCAAGTCTTGCGACATTAGTTCCTAAGACTAACGCGTATACCAATTCCGCCACTTGCCCGATATTATTAAACTATAACATTATATTATGCAAAGCAACTGTGTTATGGGCGCACATCTAAAATAGAAAAATTCTATTTTAGATGTGCGCCCAGTAGGGATCGAACCTACGACATTCTCCTTAAGAGGGAGCTACTCTACCAGCTGAGTTATGGGCGCATATTGGATTTTCAAAACAAACAATCTATAAATTACCGGTGCCCGAGGTGGGGGTCGGCTACTACATAGCCAGGTACTTTTTGATCTCGCTATACTCGATAACAAAAAGTCTTTCGACCTCCACAAGCAAGCAAAGCAGTTTGCTTGCTCTCGTGCTGGTGCCCGAGGTGGGGGTCGAACCCACATCCCTTGCGAGACACGATTTTAAGTCGTGCGCGTATACCTGTTCCGCCACTCGGGCATTGAAACCACTTTTCTATTATATATTTTCGATTGTAAATTACAATCTTGAGGCCTGGGGCGGAATTGAACCGCCGCATAGAGATTTTGCAGATCTCTGCCTTACCACTTGGCTACCAGGCCATTATTTTTTTACCACACATACATTCCTTGATAAACATCTGCGCAGATCTCTGTCATAATATATCATTCGCTACGCTCACGCCACTTGGCTACCAGGCCATTATTTATTTTTTTTACTATAACCTATAAATTACCACCTATCAACTATTTCTTAGCAATTCGTCAATTTTTTGTCTGTGTTTTTCACCTTTATCTATTTCTATTTCTATAAACGGGATCACTTTTACTTGCATATTTTTTTTCAGAAATTCTCGCAGTTCGCCTCTCTTGCGTTTAGCGAATTCTAATGCATTTGATTCTTTGTCTTCTGGTAACACTGTGATAAAAAGAGTGGAATTTTTCATATTAGGGGAAACAGTACAAGAAGTGACAGTGATGAGGGAGGTGTTGTTGCTTTCTCGACCCAAAAATGAAGCTCCGAGCTCTTTGATCAAATTCGCTATTTTTTCATTGCGTTCCATATTATTTTTGAGTAATGTTGAAAGATTCCAAGACATCACCTTCTACGATTTCTATTTTTGATTCTAGTAACATTCCAAATTCTGCACCTTCTTCGACTTCTTTTACTTTTGTTTTACTCTTTTCAAGATTCAATATTTTTCCTTTTCCTATTTCAAAATCTCGTCGTAATATCTTGACTGTTTTTTCCAAGACCATCCTGCCTTTTATTACTTTGGCTCCCACTATTTGTTTTTCTTTTGTACGACTGAAAACTTTCAGGATTTTTGCTTTACCGGTGGTTTCCACTGTTTCTATTTTTGGTCGTCTGTTTTCTAGTTCTATCTCGAGCCATTCGGTCATCTTGTAAATAATGTCAAAAAGGGAAAGCGTGATGTGTCTGTTGGCGGCGAGTTCTTGCGCGTTTTTGTCGACTTTCACATTAAAACCAATCACCAGAGTATCATCGCCATCAGTGATGGATTTTATATCTGATTCTCCTATCGGACCCACGCCGTGGGCAATGATTTTGAATTCAGCATTTTTCACATCTCCTTTTACTTTTATTTTCTTGATTTCTTTTTCTATAGCTTCGAGAGATCCTGCAATGTCAGCTTTTAGTATGATAGGTATCATTTTTTTACTTTCTAAAATAGATAATGAATTCTGCGCGGTTATCTTATTTATGATCTTGCTGTTTGTTTTGTGTTCTTTCCATTTTTCTATATAATCTTCTGATTCTTTTTTATTTCTGAAAGATCTGAATTCCGCTCCTATTTGGGGTAATTTTGAAAAACCGATGAGTCGTATCGGTGAAGAGAATGAAGCCTCTGACACCATTTTGCCTTGAAAGTTTTCCATAATGTTTGACGAACAAGCACTGTCTTCTACTGTCACAAACATTCCTTTTTTCAGTGTCCCGTTTTTTATGATCACGGTGGCTTGGTTGCCTCGTTTTGAATCCATATTTGCTTCGAGTACAAACCCAGAGGCAAGTGCATTTTTGTCTCCAGTAAAATCTTCCATTTCTGCCATTATGCTGATCAAAGAGAGTAGACTGTCTACCCCTGTGCCTGCTTTGGCAGAAATTTCAGCAAAGGGTATTTTGCCACCGTAATTTTCCAGATATATTTCATTTTCTGCGAGTTCTGTTTTGGTTTTTTCTATGTTGGCATTTGGTTTGTCTATTTTGTTGATTGCCACAATGCAGGGGATCTTATTTTCTATTATAGTTTTCCAAGCCTCCAATGTCTGTGTCTTGACTCCGTCTTCTGCTGAGACTATGAGTATCGCTATGTCAGCGATACTCGCGCCTCTTTCTCGCATCTTAGAAAATGATTCATGACCTGGTGTGTCTATGAAAGTTATTTTTTCTTTCGAAGGTAGCTCGACTTCATAAGCAGAGATTTTTTGAGTAATGCCACCGGCTTCTTTTTCCACTACATTTGTCTGTCTGATATAATCGAGCAAGGTGGATTTACCATGGTCAATATGTCCCATTATCACCACCACCGGCGGTCTTTTTGTTTTTTCATTTTCCATAATTTATTTTACTTCCGCTTTTTCCAAAACAGCTTTTTCTTCTTCGGTGAGTTCATACTCTGATTTGCCAGCTTTGACAGGTTTAGCAAAGACACTCATTCTCTCACGAGAGTATAGGCTAGAGAGTACCACACCGTCACCATCTGCGTTTAAGATACCCAGAGCAAAACTCTGGTTACTACCCTGATCTGGAAATGGATTGTAGCGGATAGTTTCAAGACCACGAATACTTTTTCTCAACTTTTTATTTACTTCTATGAGTTCACCTTCGATATTTTCTTTTGCTAATCTTAACTTTGAAATATTATCTTCTAAAAGCAGGATGTGTTCTTCTAGGTCTCTGGCTTTTTTGCCAGAGAAAAATTTCTTCAAGCGTCTTTCTGTGCGGATAGACCAAAAAACAAAGAGCAATATCGCTATGCCGACAAAAACCAAAAAGGCCAAGATAAACATATCGTCGAGCTTTATATTCATATAATTTCAATATATACTATTTTTATGGTTAAATCAATTAAAAAAAAGTACTTGGATTATGCTTCAGGAGCAAGAGCGAACGCTAGTTCTGTTCATAGTTTTGGAGTAGAAGCTAAAAAAAGTTTAGCAAAGGCTCGCAGAGAGGTAGCTGATATTCTGCGCGCGCAGAGTGAAGAAATAATATTCACCAGTGGTGGCACAGAGAGCAACAATCTCGCGATACAAGGCGTGGTCTTGAATTTTTGGGAGCAGAATTTAAAAAAGATACCGCATATAATAACTACAAACATAGAACACCCATCGGTTTTGGAAACTTTTAAAGCTTTAGAAAAAAGAAAACTTGCAGAAATATCTGTCGTGGGTGTGGAGAGTAATGGTGTTTTGGATCCAAAAAAAATAAAAAAAGAAATCAGAAAAAATACAATACTGATATCTGTGATGTATGCGAACAACGAGATAGGTACAGTGCAGCCTATTAGAGAAATTGCTAAAGAGATAAAACATTACAAGAAAGCCGAAAAATTTTCTAAAGAAAATTTTTCGGCCCTAAGTTTCCCTTATTTTCATACCGATGCAGTGCAGGCCTCGAATTATCTGGATCTCAATGTAGAAAAACTTGGTGTCGATATGCTGTCGCTGTCTGGTTCAAAGATTGAAAGCGCAGGCCTGCCTCCTGCCCGCGCAGGCGGGGCGCAGGCAGGCAGGGTGGGGGTTTTGTTAAAAAAAAGATCAGTTGCACTATCGTCAGTGTATTACGGTGGAGATCAAGAAATGGGTTTGCGACCCGGTACAGAAAATTTAGCTGAAATTTTAAAATTCGCAGAAGCATTCAAAAATACGCAAGACGAAAAATTTAAATCAAAAGAAGTGAAAAGACTGACAAAACTTCGCGATTATTTTATAAAAAAATTATTAGAAAATTCTTTTAATGAGTTTAGTCCAATCGTAAATGGCGATCTGAAAGAAAGGTTGCCAAACAATGTGAATGTTACCTTTCCAAAAATTCCGAGCGAGCTATTGGTGATAGAGCTTTCAGAGAGGGGAATAATGTGTTCTTCAAAAAGCGCGTGCAAGAGTAAAGAAAAGGGAGGCTCGTATGTTATAAGAGCGATTCGTGGAGATGCAAATCCAGAGATAGGAGGTGTCCGATTTTCATTCGGTCGTGATACAAAAAAAGAAGATCTAGATTACACATTAAAATCCCTGAAAACCATTTTGCAAAAACTCAAAAAATGGTATAGTTGAGTTATGGATATTAAGGACTTAAATAGATCACAGCTCATAATGCTCGCGCTTTTGCTTTCTTTTGTGACTTCCATCGCCACGGGTATTACTACTGTTACACTGATGCAACAAGCTCCGCAGTCTGTGACAGTACCTATAAATAATGTCATTCGAGAAACAGTGGAAAAGATCGTACCCGTCCCGGGCAAAAATACAGTGCAGACGATCATAGTGAAAGAAGAAGATTTGGTGGTAGATGCAATTGCAAAAAATCAATCTGCTATTTTTTCTGTGACCAAAGAAGTTACAGATCTCGAAGGGAAGGTGATCGAAGTTTCTGCTGGGCAGGGATTTGTGGTGTCTAGTGATGGTGTAGTTGTGGCAGATGCTTCTCTTGTGCCTGGCGGACAAGTTTATTTTGTAAAAAATAGTAGCGGAAAATTCAAAGCGGAATTCATCAAACAAGATGCTTCACTAAAAAAAGGTTTTGCATTTTTGAAAATTGGCGCGCCACTAGATGAAAAAGATAAACTTGCTTTTACTCTGCCTATCTTTGGAGATTTGAGTAAAATGAAAGCTGGGCAAAAAGTTTTGGTTTTAGGTAGCGCAATATTGTCTTTTATTTTTGATGGCAATAAAGATTTGAATTTAAATATTACCAAATCAAATGGTGGTAGCTTGGTTTTGGATTTAGATGGGGAAGTACTAGGAATAGGTCTTTCAAATGATCTTTCGTCCTTTGCTTCGGTTAGTAGTATATTAGAATCTCTCAAGTCAGCTGTAGAAGTTCCAAACGATACTCCAACAGAAGAAAAACCAGCAGGACAAACTTCGACACTTTAATTTTTTTATTTATATTCATTATGCCACCATTAAATAGATTTACAGCCAAATCAAAAGATGCGATCAAAAAAGCTCACGAGCTAGCCATCGAGCGAGGGCAAAATCATGTGTCTTCTTTGCATTTGCTGACTGCATTACTATTGCAAGAAGAAAGTATGGTAAATTCTATCTTGGATAGATTAGAAATAGATAGTATGTTTTTGACAGAATCAATCTTAGAGATTATCGAACCTCCTGAATCCAGTCACACACTTTCGCCATCGTATCAGATATATATCAATCCTGATTTGGCGCAGATCATAGACCAATCTTTAAAAATTGCAGAATTTATGAAAGATGATTTTGTTTCCACAGAACATTTGTTTATCGCGATGCTCGAGGTACCCGGCGAAGCGCGAGAAAATCTAAACAGATTTCGAATCCAAAAAGAACCGGTGTTGAAAGTATTGGAGACATTGCGCAGTCAGAATATTACCGATACTACCGAAACCAAAAAACCAAAATTACTTTTGAAATACACTCGCAACCTTACCAAGCTCGCAAAAGAAGACAAGCTAGATCCAGTGATCGGACGAGACAATGAAATAATGCGCATCATTCAGATTCTTTCGCGCAGGACAAAAAATAATCCGATACTTACCGGCGAGGCCGGTACTGGCAAGACTGCAGTAGTAGAAGGGTTAGCAGAGAGAATCTCCAAGGGCAATGTCCCTGAATCTTTGAAAGACAAAGAGCTCGTGTCGCTCGATCTGGGTCTACTTATCGCCGGCACAAAATATCGCGGAGAATTTGAAGAAAGACTCAAGGGGATAATGAAAGAAATCGAACGAGCAGATGGAAAAATAATTTTATTTATAGATGAAATACACACGATCGTCGGAGCTGGTGGATCAGAGGGCACGATGGACGCTTCAAATATGTTGAAACCCGCTCTTTCTCGCGGAGAGCTTCGTGTAGTTGGGGCTACCACTTTGAAAGAGTATCAAAAACATATTGAAAAAGATCCTGCGCTTGCTCGCCGTTTTCAGCCTGTTTATATAGATGAGCCGGGTATAGAAGATGCAGTCACGATACTTCGTGGACTCAAAGAAAAGTATGAACTCTTTCACGGCGTGCGTATCACAGACGATGCTATCATCGCAGCGGTCAATCTATCCACTCGATATATTACAAATAGATTTTTGCCGGATAAAGCTGTAGATCTTATCGACGAAGCATCTTCTTCTTTAAAGATTGCGCTTGAAAACAAGCCACCTATTTTGGAAGATGCACATAGGAAAATAATGCGCCTAGAGATAGAAAAAGAAGCATTGAAAACAGAAATAGAAAATAATGCTGAAGATTCTAAAGAAGCAAGAGCTAGAATAAAAACAATCGATAAAGACATAGCAGATCTGCACGAAAAGACAAAAGAACTCGAGCTCAAATGGCAAAATGAAAAAGAAACAGTCGTCGAGATTCGTGCGATAAAAAAAGAACTCGATACATTGCGTTTGTCAGCAGAAGATGCCGAAATGAAATCCGATCTCGCACGGGCGGCAGAGATTCGTTATGGCAAAATACCACTTTTGAAAAAAGATCTAGAGATCAAGCTAGCTCGTTTGAAAAAATTGCAAAAATCCAGAAGAATCTTGAAAGAAGAAGTAACAGCCGAAGATATAGCCGAAGTTGTCTCGCGATGGACTGGAATACCTTTGACCAAGATGCTCGAAGAAGACAGAGCAAAACTCCAGAGAATGGAAGAAGAATTAAAGAAGAGAGTTTTAGGTCAAGATGAAGCTATTAAACGCGTGTCTGATGTCATCCGCCGTTCACGGGCTGGTATCAGTGATCCAAATAGACCGAGTGGCTCATTTATTTTCTTGGGTCCTACCGGTGTGGGCAAGACCGAGCTTACCAAAGCACTCGCTTCTTTTATGTTCAACGATGACAACGCTTTGATTCGCGTAGATATGTCTGAATATATGGAGAAGCATTCTATTTCAAAGCTCATCGGTTCTCCGCCGGGATATGTGGGTTACGATGAAGCGGGGCAGCTCACTGAGTCTGTCAGACACAGACCGTTTTCTGTGGTGCTGTTTGATGAGATAGAAAAAGCTCATCCGGATGTGTTTGATATGTTGCTCCAAATGATAGACGAGGGTAGATTGACAGACGGCAAAGGCAGAGTGGTGAATTTTAAAAACACCATAATCATTTTGACTTCCAACATCGGCTCACAATTCATCTCAAAGATGGAAGCTATTGGATTTTCAAATAATTCTGACAAACAAGATTATGGTCAAATGAAAGAAAAAGTAATGGAAGCGATGAAGGATCATTTCCGACCAGAATTCATAAATCGCTTAGATGAGATTATTGTTTTTGATGTTTTGAACGAAGAAGCCATAAAGCAAATAGTAGACTTGCGTGTGAAAGTAGTGAAAGACAGGCTTTTGGCAAAAGATATTGATTTCAAAATTTCAGATGAAGCGCTGTCATATCTAGCCAAGACTGGCTACGATCCGCACTTTGGAGCAAGACCCCTCAATCGCTTGATTCAAAATAAAATTCTAAATCCTGTAGCCACCCACATCATCTCGAACAATGTAGGCAAGGGCGACACTGTCAATGTGGTTATGAAAGGGGAAGAGCTTGTGATCGAAACCAAAAAAGGACACTTGAGAAAAATAAGGAGCAATATCAAAATGAATACTACTTTGGAGAGCAAGGCATAAAGTTTAAAGTCTTAAATAAAGAAATAAAAGATGCAAAATTTGTTTTTTTGTGTTATTTTATAATTGTTTCGTGGTATAAGACAGATAAACGAAACTAAGAAATAAATGCGTCGGTACTCAAGTGGTCAACGAGGGCAGACTGTAAATCTGCTGACTTCGGTCTTCGTAGGTTCGAATCCTACCCGACGCACAAAGTTATGATATGTTTCCAGTAAATATAGTATAAAATTTTATGAAAAGAATTCTTATAATCGGAATAAATGGCGCAGGTAAATCGACTTTTGCTAATAAGTTGGGTAAAAAATTAAATCGACAAGTCATACATCTCGATAGTGTTTACTACAAATCAGGATGGCAAGAGGCACATTTAACTAGAGATGAGTGGAAACAGAAAGTAAGAGATTTGGTCGTCAAAGAAAGATGGATTATTGATGGACATTATAACAGCACCTTAAATATCAGAGTGCCAGTTGCTGATACTATTATTTTCTTTAATTTCAACAAATTTCTATGTCTTTACAGAATATGCAAAAGAGCTATGGACAAGACACAGCCGTTTGATAAACCAGAGGGTAATTTGAATAAGTTATCTTGGAATCTTGTGAAGAAATTGATTATATTTCCAAAAAAGAAAATATTGAATATGCTCGAACAATACAAAAATACGAAAAAAATATATATTGTAAAGAATGACACGGAGGTTCAGGACTTACTTGCAAGATTATAATAAAATCCACTATTTTTCTTGTGCAAAACTTTAAAAACCACTATACTTTATCGTATATGAAAAATGATTCGAATATTTTGGGTGTCTTGAAAGACCGTGGACTTGTGGCTCAAGAATCACACGAAGGCAAGGTAGCACAGTATTTGGAAGGTGATGCGCGGATTTTTTATGTTGGTTTCGATCCTACTGCAGAATCTTTACATATTGGACACCTTGTAGCGGTGATGTGTATGCGTACACTCGTAGATGCTGGGCACAAGGCGATATGCCTCATTGGTGGTGGCACTGCTTTGATTGGTGACCCTTCACACAAGACAGAAATGCGAAAAATGATAAATAAAGATGAACTCGAGAAAAATCGCAAAGCTTTGGCGAAACAGATGTCCAAGCTTTTAAATGTAAAAGATTTGGTAATGCTAAACAATGCAGATTGGCTTTTTTCTTTGAACTATCTGGATTTTATGCGCGAATACGGAGTACATTTCAAAATAAATGAAATGATAAAAAAAGATATCTACAAAGAGCGTCTCGACAGAGAAGAAGGTCTCACTATGTTCGAATTAAATTATTTACTTTTACAGTCTTACGATTATCTACATCTTTTCAGAAAATATGGTTGCACTTTAGAGCTTGGCGGTTCTGATCAATGGTCAAATATTTTAGGTGGTGTGGAGCTAATACACAAAATCGAAGGGCAGGAGGTCTATGCTGTCACTTGGCCGCTGGTTACCAGAAGCGATGGTAAGAAAATGGGCAAGAGCGAGAGTGGCGCAGTGTGGCTAGATGAAGAAAAAACCAGCGTGTATGATTTCTATCAATGGTGGATCAATGTGCCAGACCTAGATGTTGAAAAATTTTTAAAGATTTTTACATTTCTTGAAATTTCTGTCATAAAAGATTTAGTAGAAAAAGATATAGTGAATGCCAAAAAAACTCTCGCTTATGAAGTCACAGCTTTTGTACATAGCAAAGAAAAAGCAAAGGAAGTAAAAGAACAATCCGAAAAGATTTTTGAAGAAGGGGATTTGGGTAATGCGCCCGTGGTTTCTGTGGAGTCTAGTCTATTTGAAAATGAAAAGATGAATTTGGTAGATATCTTGGTATCTGCAAAAATAGCAGAATCCAAAAGCAAAGCGCGCAAGCTCATAGAAGAAGGGGGCTTGTATTTGAATGATGAGAGGATGAGCGATCAAGAAATAGAAAAGAAAAAAATAAATTTAGAGAATTTTGTGCTTCGAGTGGGGAAGAAGAAATACTATAGGGTCAAGGCTGTTTAATTTTTTAGAAATTATTTTTTTTCCTGAAACTCGCTCATATCTATCCCAAGTTGTTTCAATTGCTCATAGACCCCTTTTATTTTTTTTGCATCTCCAGAACTAATGTGTCCACCATCAGAATCTTGTCTTACAGCTATGTCAGTATATTCGCCATAGAGGTGTTTTATCGTTTTTGCCACCTCTGGATCTAGATTAGTTTCTTTAGACAATTTACGAAAAAAAAGACTAAGTATTTTTTGATAAGACAAAGCTGAAGATTCTTCTACTCCGGTCGCGCGTTCAAGTCTTAGTTCCCCCCTTTTCTTATATTTTCTTATTTTGTGTTTTATCTCAGCTCCTAGTTCAATTCCTAATTGTCCGATACTCATACATTGATTATAGCACCTCATATACAAAAGCAAATTTTGTTCTTTACAGAAAGTATGTTATTATGTATTTAATCAAGTTTAAGCAAAAAGCTTTTTGGAGCTTTTTTTGTTTGATTTGTCTTAAATAATATATTATGGAAATACGAAATATAGCAATTATCGCCCATGTTGACCACGGTAAAACGACGCTCACAGATGCCCTGATGAAACAAAACGGTGGACTTTTGGATGAAGGGATCTCTATGGATTCAAATGCTCTAGAAAAAGAGCGCGGTATTACTATTTATTCCAAAAACACATCGATCACTTACAAAGGCACGAAAATAAATATCGTAGATACTCCTGGTCACGCGGATTTCGGTTCAGAGGTAGAGCGCGTGCTTCGCGCGGTAGACTCGGTGCTTCTATTGGTGGATGCAGTCGAAGGGCCTATGCCACAGACTAGGTTTGTCTTGAAGAAATCTCTTGAGCTTGGCATCAAGCCTATCGTAGTGATAAACAAAATAGACAAACCAGCTGCCGAGCCTGATCGTGTACACGAGGAAGTGTTTGAGCTTTTCCTCGAGCTTGGCGCAAATGACGATCAAGCTGATTTCAAAACTATCTATGCTATAGGAAGGCAAGGTCAAGCTTTCAAAAAGCTCGGTGATGAGAGCACAGATCTTTCACCACTTCTTGATTTGATTGTCCAAGAGGTAAAGTCGGCTTCGGTGAAAGAAGATGGTAAGATGTCCGCGCAGGTTTTCAATCTGGGTTATGACAATTTTCTCGGTCGTATGGCAGTGGCTCGTATTTATTCTGGCAAGATGAATTCTGGAGCGCAGGTCGTAGTGAAAGGCCTGCCTGCGCAGGCAGGCGAGAATGGTAGTCGAGCAGGCAAGATCACCAAGCTTTTTAAGTTTGAGGGAATAACCAGAAAAGAAACTCCGTTTGCTACTTCTGGTGATATTGTACTCTTGGCCGGTATTCCGGATATTTATATCGGAGAAACTATTTGTGAAGATGAGAGCGTGGAAGCATTGCCACACATCGCCATAGACGAGCCCACACTTTCGCTTAATTTTTTAGTGAATGATTCTCCTTTTGCTGGTCGTGAAGGCAAATTTGTCACATCGAGGCAAATAAAAGAAAGACTCGAAAAAGAACTCGAGATAAATGTCGGACTCCGTGTGGATTTTTCTCCCGATCAAGGTGACAAGATAGGCCTGTCTCCTGCCCGCGCAGACGGGGCGCAGACGGGTCCTAGTTTTTTTAAAGTCTATGGCCGAGGTGAACTTCATATCGCGATACTTCTAGAAAATATGAGAAGAGAAGGATTTGAAATGCAAGTGTCTCAACCAGAAGTTATTGTCAAAGAAGAAAATGGAATAAAGACCGAGCCATACGAAGAACTCGTGATAGATGTACCGATGGAATCATCTGGTTCTGTGATAGAAAAGATCGGCAAGCGCAGGGGTGTGATGACAGATATGGTAGAGAAAAATGGTGTAGCTAGAATTATTTTTGACATTCCTACCCGTGGACTTTTGGGTTACAGAGGAGAATTTATCATCGATACAAAAGGCGAAGGTATTATGTCTTCACGAGTTACAGGGTTCAAGAAGTATGCAGATGAAATAAAGAGGCGGGATTACGGAGCGATGGTTTCTATGGTCTCTGGCAAGGCCGTGGCTTTTGCACTTGCAAATTTACAGGATCGTGGTATTATGTATATCGAGCATGGAACCGAAGTATATGAGGGTATGGTTATTGGCAATGTTTTAAAGGGCGATGATATGTCAGTGAACCCTACAAAGGGTAAGCAATTGACAAATATGCGAGCATCTGGCACAGATGAAGCCATATACTTGAATCCTTCTTTTATATTGAGTATCGAACGAGGTTTGGAGGTAATGAACGCAGATGAATATCTGGAGATAACTCCAAAATCAGTTCGCATACGAAAAAAGTATCTGACCGAGCTAGATCGAGTAAAAGCTGAGAGAAAAAAATAGGAAACAATAAGACTCAGAAATTTTTTCGCAAAAATTAGAATAGATGAAGATTGACAGTAGATGAATTAGTTAGTAAGATGGAGAACAGTAATAAAAATATTTAGAAGTTTTACTATATTAAAAAATTATTTTATAAAAAGTATGCCAACAATATCTTTTAAACCAAAACAAGTTACCAAAAAAATAGTCTCACATCTTCAAGATCGTACTCGTGATGTTATTTTGAATCGTTTTGGTTTGACTGATGATTTTAAAAAGAAAACTTTAGAAGAGATTGGCAAAAAATACAAGATTACAAGAGAAAGAGTCCGCCAAATAGAAGATGCTGCTTTTACTTTAATCAAGAAATCAGCCACTT
>Ga0247727_10002569_pt1 | contig 41281 bp, 34 predicted proteins | sample WisWelCaveWW1625_FD_202498 | JGI IMG/M metagenome (GOLD analysis project Ga0247727, IMG submission 202498) | Biofilm microbial communities from Wishing Well Cave, Virginia, United States - WW16-25 | ecosystem: Environmental > Aquatic > Deep subsurface > Groundwater > Cave microbial mat | place...
CCATTGTCGAGCTAATCATTTCATTTGTTGCCGGACTGATTAAAGCAAGAGGGAATTTTTTGTCAAATCCGTTTTTCTGAAATTCATACGGCGTGTCGCTCAGGTTTGGCGCAAGATTAATCTTGCCATTTGCTGCCCAGGAAACGAAATGCTTGAATTGCACTGGATGCGGCCCGGGAAAGTCGAATTGCAGAACGCGCTTTGTGCGCAACTCGTCGAGTGTGACGGGTTTGCCCAAGCCTTTAATCGCCCCGGCAGTGCGGCGCAAATAGTCTTCGGTAGTTTCTTGAAATGCTTTGTCATTCCATCCCATTGTGCGACCGAGCATGGCGAAGACTTCTTCGTTCGGCTTCGATTGGCCAATCGCAGGGATCACAGGATCGATGTAATGCAGCGTATAGCTGCCGTAAGCTTTTTTGATTTCCCTTTGTTCGAGAAAAGTCACAGCGGGGAGGAGAATGTCAGCAAATTTTGCGGTGTCGGTCATCACTTGCTCGAAGACCACCGTGAACAAATCTTCGTGCTGTAATCCAGCCAGCACGAGCTTTTGATTCGGCACTGTCGCTGCCGGATTGCAATTATAAACGAAGAGCGATTTGATCGGAGGATTTTTTTCTTCCAATAATTGCCTGCCGAGTAAATTCATATTCAGTTCGCGTGTGTTCCAGGGCACAGCGTCAACCAGCTCGTTGCTCGCAACTTTCGCGGCGTTGCTGTTGCTCAAGGTGTAGCCGCCGCCGCGTACGCCGAATTTTCCCAACAATGCCGGCATTGATAGAATCGCTGCAATGGCATTGCCGCCGTTGCGATTGCGCTCCAGTCCCCAGCCGACGCGAATGGCCGCCGGATTGCGTTCTGCATAAATAGTGGCGAGCTTTCTAATGTCGGCCGCGGGGAGATGTGAAAGAGCAGCGGCGCGATCAATTGGATAGGCCGCAGCTTTTTCTAAAAGAACTTCCAATCCGGTTGCATGTTTTTCTAAGAATGCTTTATCCAAAAGATTTTGTTCGCGCCAATAGTTGATCATCGCCAGCGCCAGAGCCAAGTCTGTTCCGGGATATACCGGCAGATGCAAATCAATCTCGCGATCCGAAAAATTCTTGCGTGGATCAACAACAGCAATGAAGGCGCCGTTGGCTTTCGCTTTTTTCAAAAATGGCACGAGATGAATGTTCGACGCCTTGGGATTTGCGCCCCAGATGATGATCATCTTCGCATGAACATAATCTTCAAAAGCAACGCCGGGCATTTTGCCGTACATGCCCATCGACGCTGCCGTGGCCGGTGCGGCGCAGACCGTGCGCGCCAAACGCGAAGCGCCTAATTTTGCAAAAAATGCTTGATCGCTGGTGTCTTGTCCAAGCAGACCGTTGGAGCCGCCATAGGAATATGGTAGAATCGCCTCGCCGCCGAACTCATCGCGGATGAATTTGAATTTGGCGCAGATGGTTTTGATGGCTTCGTCCCACGAGATCGGCGCAAACTCGCCGCTGCCTTTTGGCCCGGTGCGGCGCATCGGTGTTTGCAGCCGCTCGGGCGCATAAACTCGTTTTGCAAAGTCGGCAACTTTGGAGCAAATGAAACCGGCGGTTGTCGGATTCGCCTCGGAGCCGCGAATCGCCGTGATGCGCCCATCGTCAACCTCGACTTCGAGGCTGCATGTATCGGGGCAATCCATTGTGCAAGCGGAAGCCAGTTTTTCTGTAGGCATACTCACTCCTCTAATCAATCAAGATCTTGTTCAATCGCTGAGACACGCTGGTGTTTATATCGCCGATTCTCACTGAAAAGCAAAAGCTTTGAACGTTAGTAAAATTTTCTTCGAATTGTTCAGCGATTCTCAGCGATACAAAGCCCGCGAGTTTCGGTGATAAAAAGATGCGCTCATTTAGAAGTCACTGACGTCACATTAGCTAACTCCGGCAATAGTGCGATCTCGATACGCCTATTCTGGCTGCGTCCGGCCGGCGTCGCGTTGCTGGCCACCGGTTGATACTCCGAAAGGCCCACGGCCTGCAAACGCTTGGCTTGGATGCCGACTTTGTCCTGCAAAAAACGCACGACATTGGTGGCGCGGGTAGTTGAAAGCTCCCAGTTGGTGGGGAACTGTTTGATCAAACGCGAGCTGATCGGCACGTTGTCGGTGTGGCCTTCGACGCGAATGATTTTGCCTTGTGTGTTCTTCAGAACATTGCCGACGCGCTGCAACACTTTCACGCCCTCGGGCATGATGTCGGCCTCGCCGGAGGGAAACAAAATTTTGTCGACCATGCTGACCGACAAGCGATCGGCCATTTGGGTGATCTTGATTTGCCCTTGCTCAATTTCGCTTTTCATGTCGGTGACCAACGCCTCGTATGTTCCCTTGAGCGCGGCGATTTCATCTTCCTTCGTTTTGGAAATTTCTGCAACCTTGGCCTCGAGTTCTTTCGCGATCGCGGCTTTTTCATCCTGCAAAACGTGCACCTGTCCGGTCAGTTCGTCCTTTGCAATTTGCAAGGCATCTCGTTCTTGCTGCGCTTTGTTGGTTGCGCCAAAAAAATAAAACGTGGCGCTGGCCAGCGCCAAAGCGACGATGCTCACTACTATAACAGCGGCTTTCATCAGATTTCCTCCTTGTAGATAATTTTTTCTACCAGCTAATGCTCAGATGCACGGTGCGCGGCGTCGGAACCGCCCGCCACGGCATTCCAACTTTCGTGTCATTGCTATTCTTGCCACTTTTTCTTTCTTCAGACCAATCAGCAATCGATTCTATAGTGAAGATCGGCAATGCCGCGCCAGCGGATCGGCGACGTCAGTACACGGCCGGTTCCAAGCGCGATATTGGAAACATCCGTGAGAACCGAAGAAGAGGGAGAAGGATGTTGCTCCTGCTGCGCATAGAGCGGCGATAAGATGGCGAAGAGCAGACAAAGCTAAACTCCGGGACGGATACAAAGGCGCATGCGATTTTCCTTCCTTCGTCGATAGATAAAATTATGCAACGATGCGCAAAAGATAAGAGATTTCAGAGAAATTGCAATACAAAGTTGGAGGCCAGTATTTGAGGAATGCAATTTTCGTTGATCGATGATTCTATCTTCGCTGGCAAACTCATCAGCGATTTGCCGATTACCGCGCAGCGTGCTTTTGGGGGCAAGCTCGACGGCGGCGGCCCGCTGCTCACCTTGCGCACCAGCGCCGGCGATATAAGATTGCGCAGCCGGTGATTGAAGCATTGAGAAAATAAAAAAGCCAGACGCATGATCTCGTGCGTCTGGCTTTTTTCGTTTATCATTCATGAAATTCAAATCGAGTAACTCGTTATCCCGCAGCTTGTGCGAGTGCATCAGCAACCCATGAATCAATATTCTTCCCAGATTTCTCGGCGGCCATAATGACTTTTTTGTGTTGATCCGGCGAAAGACGAACTGTTAACCGGCCTGCATAAGGTTTGTCGGGTTCTTCTCCACGTTCTTTGCAGAAAGCAAGATAATCCTCCACGGAACCTTCAAATGCTTTCTTGAGCTCCTCCACTGATTTCCCTTGAAAAGTGATTACGTCGCGAGTGTTTATTACCTCGCCGTGAAAAACGGTTGATTCATCATCATATTCCACGCGAGCGAGGTAACCTTTGTATTGCATCATGGTTCTACTCCTGTTTCGATTAAAAACCGACGCATCGACTTTACTGCGCCTTTAGCGGTTTCCTTTCTGGGATGAGGACAATGGAAACAGCACGGACGTTATTCAATGCAATCCGAACCCTTGAACCTTCACCTTCGCTGATTTCCGCTCCCAATGCTTTGAGCAAGTTTTCAATATCTGACCAAAGAATATTGGCTCGAACTGGATCTTCAAATATCGCTTGTAGAGTTTTATGATGTTTTGATTTCATTTAAAGTGCGGGTGCTCATAAATGAGCATTTGCCTTTTTCAAATTTAGCATGAAATCTGAATATTGCAACTTTTGTTTTCTGTCGTCTTGCCGTGCGTGCAAGGCGCTTCTGGCGAAGGCAAGCTCAACGGCGGTTGCCGGTTGCTCACCTTGCGCACCAGTGCTGGCGACATCGGATTGCGCAGCCGATAATATGTGGTTGATAAGAAATGAAAAAGCCAGGGGCATGATTTTGTGCGCCTGGCTTTTTATCGATCCATCGATAAACGTATGAATCTTACTATGACATTGAAAATAATGTTTGCCCCATCACCAGGGCTTATGTGCTTTTGGCATTCCATCCGCAGCATCGCCTATTACCGGAGGGTTCGCGGTTAGTGATGGAGCAAACAATTTACTATGGTGAAAGTACAATAGGATTCTCGATACCGTGTTTCTTTAAAACTTCTACCATGCGCTTGGCGCGTTGTTCAGTCGAGTATCTTCCCACACAGACGAGCCATTCTTCTTCAATTCGCATTACAAAATTATTTATACGTGAAGCTCGCAGCCGCCCAGATTTCCAAAAGGCATCTTTCTTGTTGCTAAAACTGCAGACTTGAATGGTGTATTCATCCAATCCCACAGTTTTTTGCACGACAATAGGTTGTGACTGCACACATTCGCCGCAGTCGCTACTATCGGGACTTTGCTCGCTCGTTTGTGTTTGCTCTTTTTGATCAGAAGGAAATATGTTTAAAGGGAAGATGAACTTGCAAGTGAAATAAATGGCGAAGCTAAAAGTAATACCAATAACGAGTGGAGACGACTCCTCCTTTTTCTTGGGCGGCGGCGGAGGTTGACAGCAACTTGTCTTTATCTCACCCATAAGCTGTTGCCTCTACAGATTTTTTCTTGCGGTTTCCTTTTCAACTGATGCCTTCACTTGCATCTTCAATGCCTCCCCTTCAGAAAAGCCCTTTTGACCGAAAGAAGTAAGCAAGGTGAGTCGTCAGATCGGAAAAGTACGCTATAATAAGTGCAAAAATTTTTGCCCAAAGTCAAGCTCGAAATTGAAAGCGAAGTAATGCCTCAGTTACCGGTGGACTACTAACCATGTCATGTTGGAAACATCTTTTTGCTGCCAGCACATTGCTAGTTTGCGAAAAGATTCTTACGAATGACATGACACTCCACCCGTAACTGAGGCATTACAAAGCGAAGAAACCTTATCAACTTTAATCAAGTACATATGCCAGCACTGAAAATGCTTGACTCCTGCTGAAGGTCACATCACCAGCTTTACGCATTACCATTACGCATTAAAACCATCGGGGCCTGAATGCGACTCCCCATTCTTTTACTTATTGCCACACCTTTGTACGCCCAAACCTTCACAATCTCCGGAGCTGTCCACGACGGCGCAGCCAATGAGCCGCTTCCCCTGGCAAATGTTTTCGTGAAAGAAACCAAAACCGGAACCGCAACCGAAGCGAGCGGCGCGTTTTGGCTCTCGCTTGCCGCCGGCGACTACGAAGTGCTTGTGAGTTTCATCGGCTACAAAACCGAAACCGTGCCGGTTGCTGTGCGAGAACAGAATCTCGTCATGAACGTCAAGCTGTTTCCCACCGACATCCTGCTTCAGGAAGTGACGGTTTATTCATCGCCCACCGAGCAAGTTGTGCCGGGCGAGATCAGCAGCGTTTCGGTGCAGAGCAAAACCAGAAAAAATTGTCTTGCTTTTTTGCCGGAAGCTTTGCAAAATACACAAGCAAATTTTTTCTGATCCAGCCTCCTAAAGGTTCTCCAAAACATCAATCGCTCTCCGCGCCATAGGGTTGTCTTTTGCGTCTGGATCTTGAAATCAAGCGCGTCCTGTTCATTCCATTCGAAAGGGGCGGACATGCGAATTCAATTTTACCTCGCCGTATTGTTTGTGGCGCTGAGCGCCAATCTGCACTCGCAGGTGATTCTCACCGAAGTGATGTTTGATCCTGACGGCAACGAGAATTTTGATGAGTTCCTGGAAATTTATAACGCCAGCGATACCGGCACCGTCGATCTTCAAGGATGGAAAATTGGCGATCAAAACGAAACGGACTTGCTGATTGCCGCGAGAACGAATGCGCTTCTTGCGCCGCAGCACTATGCCATCATTCTCGACTCCGGCTATTTTACCAACTCCGGCATTTACGACGAGCTGATTCCGCCCGAGGCGCTGATTCTCACCATCGACGATGCGGCTCTTGGCAGCGGCGGACTTTCGAATTCCACCGCCGAAACCATTTTGCTTATTTCCAGCAGCGGCGACACCGTTGCGAGTTATCAGTATTCACTGAAAAACACTGCGGGACATTCAGATGAAAAAATTTTCCTGAGCGCGGATGATTCCGCCGCCAATTGGCGCGATGCGCTTAGTTTAAATGGCACACCCGGCAGTCACAATTCCGTCGCGCCGTTGGAAAATGATCTTGCGTTGGGCGCAATAAATTTTCTTTCATCAAAGCCAAGAAGAGGAGAGGCTGTTCGTTTTTATGTGCCGGTTTTCAATTTAGGAATTCAGCAAAATGACCAAACTACTTTGCAGATGATGCTGAGAACCGTCGAGCTTGATAGCAAGCCCGTGCCGTTGCTAGCTTCAGGAGACTCGGTCATCGTGGACATGATTTGGACAAACCCTCCCGCCGGGCAGTTTCAATTGCTTTTCATCTTGTCCGGTCATGTTGACGATAATTCCAGAAACGACACGGCGCGCGTGGAGGTGACTGTGGCGTGGCCGCGTGAGATTGTGCGCATCAATGAAATCATGTTTGAGCCAAAAGTCGGTCAGGCAGAATGGATAGAGATTTATAATCCTACCGACGAAAGAATTTCGCTATCGGGATGGAGTGTGCAAGATGAAGACACCAAGCCTGCGTTGGTGACGGATTCGATAAGCATTGCCGCGCGCGGGTATTTTGCCATTGCCGCAGCGAGTTCGGTGCGAGATTTTTATCATCTGCCCGACAGCGTCTTTGCAGTGGCGGGCGGTTTTCCGAGGCTGAATAACGGCAGCGATTTGATCTATGTGCTTGATTTTTCCGACGCAGTGATTGACTCTTTTCAGTATGACGGGGCATGGGGCGGAGGCATTGGCATTTCATTGGAGAAAGTTTGGTTTGAGCGTGCCAATGATGAAATGAACTGGTTGCCGAGTGTTGCGGCGCGCGGTGCAACGCCGAGCGCTTTTAACAGCCGCAGCCCGCGCGACATTGATATGATGGCTGGAGATTTATTGATTCAACCAAGCACGTCGCGCGCTGGCGAAATCGTACGCTTGCAATCAACTGGTTACAACCGAGGGCGGGCATCAATCCCTTCTCCTACGCTTGATTTTTTTGTCGATGCAAACCGCGATAACCGCTTTGGCGATTCTGAAAAGATTGGCGAGGTTGTTTCATCTTCTGTCTTGCAACCCGAGGATTCCCTCATGCTGAGTTTTGAAATTACCGATCATCCTTCGGGGCGTTATCAGGTTGCAGCGGTTTGGAACATCTCCGGAGATAATGACAGAGCAGATGACAGCAGCTTCGCAACGTTGATTGTCGGCTATCCGCCGCGCCGTGTTGTCATCAATGAAATTCTTTATGACTCGCGCGATGATGGTGAATGGATCGAGTTGTTCAATCGGGGATCGCAGGCGGTTGACTTGCGAGATTGGGAGCTTGCTGACACGGGCGGCATGGCAACCGTCTCGGACACAATTTCGAATTTCATTCTTGAAGCCGGAGAATTTATCGTGCTCACCGGCGCGTCGAATCATTTGACCGCGCCTCATGTCGCTCTTTCGAATTTTCCCGGCCTCAATAATGATGATGACAAACTTACGCTGCGGGACTATAGCGGCACGTTACAGGATAGCGTGCACTATTTTGCGAAGTGGGGAGGCGGCGATGGTATATCTTTGGAGCGCATCAATCCCGAGCTGGGCAGCAATGATTCCAGCAATTGGAGCGGGTGCGTTGCACACGGAGGCAGCACGCCGGGTGCCGCCAACAGCATTTTTGCGCCGATTGTGCCGCTAGAAACGACGATCGGCGTTGCGCCGAATCCGTTTTCTCCAGATGGCGACGGCCATGACGATGTTGCGATCATCCAGTTTCAATTGCCGGTGACAACGGCTGCGGTGCATTTGAAAATCTATGACATGCGCGGAAGGTTGGTGCGGCATTTGCTGAACAACGCACCGACCGGGGCGACTTATCGACTTATTTGGAATGGCGCCGGCGACAACGGCGAAACGCAGCGAATGGGAATTTATATTCTCTTCTTGCAGGCGTTGAATGAGAGGCAAGGCATTGTGCAGGAGGCGAGAACGACGGTGGTGTTGGCGAAGAAGTTGTAGTTTGCGGTTGTTCGCGAGTGTTCCAGCCTCGGCTTGGCCGAGGTTTCCGAAGTGATGCCCGTGATAAGATTTCAAATTCTAACGCAACGGCCAAGCCGTTGCAGAAACAAGGAACTACATTTTCAGGCGAAGCCTATTTTGAACGATCAAGACTGGTCGATCGTTTTTGATTGCAGCTTTTCGGCAGGCCAGAGATTGATCAATGTAAAACCTCGTTGCTTCTTTCATTAAATTTTCCATAGATTCAACTGTTTGTTCTCTTGCAGTTGTGGACATTATGAAAAGGTCAGGACATGGTTACATTCAAAATCATTGCGAAGAATCTGCCGATAAAATGGCAGGCTGAGCTGCGTCGGGCGCTTTCCGGAGAAAATCCCGACGCGCCGATCGATGTGAAGACAGCGCAGCCGGTTGCAGCCATCGAGGCCAAAGCTGACGACGCTCAAATTGTCGATGCCCTGGTCGACTGGATTAGAAAGACGAACCGCCTGCTGAAATCGGAAAAAACATTCACCGGCATAGGAATCAATCTAAAGCTGGAAAAACCCGACGGCACCTCCATTGCATTGAATGAGCGCAACAGCGCGATCGTCAAACAGTTTTTGATGAAATAATCACGAGCCGAATTTTTTCTCGTTGAAACAGTTACAAGTAGTACCGACAATGCCGAAATGTGTGTTCTATCATCACGCACAGGCAATAGACGAAAGGAACACAAAATGTTATTTGAAAAACCCGCCAAGAGCCGCAACCCCGCTGGTTTGCTTTTGTTCTTCTGTCTTCTTGTGGGAATAGCCTGGCTGAGCCATGAATCAAGATCCACCGGGACCGTTGTTGTTGCCGGAGGGAATGAATCAGCGCCGGGAAAATCTGATCGCAGCGCTTTGCCAATTCACGGCAAGCTGCGCGGCATGCAGCGCAAGGTTGAGAGCATCGAATGGTTTGTCGACCAGCGCACTTATCCGTATGGCACGATTCCGCCGGATGCGGAAGTGAAGGCCGTCGAATATGTGCAGAAGCAAATGATTCCAGAACTGCGGCAAAGACAGCTTGCCAAGGGTTCGTCATCGCCGCTGCTCGGCCAGGCGATTAGTTGGACGCCGCGCGGCCCGGGAAACATCGGCGGCAGAATTCGCGGCTTGGTCGTCGATCCGACCAATAGCAGCGTGATTTATGCCGGCTCGGTTTCCGGCGGCGCGTGGAAAACCACCAACGGCGGCGATACCTGGACGCCACTGATGGACGGCGAGGTTAACTTGAACATTTCTGCGTTGGTGATGAAGCCAGGCACTCCCAACGTGCTTTATGCCGGCACCGGTGAAGCTTTCTTGAATGCCGACGCTCTGCCGGGGCGCGGCGTGTTCAAGACCACCGATGGCGGCCAAACCTGGACGCGACTTCATGTTGCTAACGGATTGAATACTTCTTTTATCACTGAGCTGGCAATTTCTCCGGCCAACCCTTCCGTGGTCTATGCCTGCGGCCGACGCACTTACCCTAACAATAATCTTTCGGCCGAGACGACGCCCGATGGCGGCGTCAATGCCGTGTTCAAATCTACAAACGAAGGGCTGGCGTGGACGGACATTACCACCGGTAAAGTTGACCACGATCCAAGCGCCACATTCGATAACATCCCAACCGATATTGCCGTCAATCCGCTCAGCCCGGACACACTCTTTGGCGCTTTCGGGTTTCGCCGATCCAACGGTATATGGAGAACGGTCAATGGCGGGCAGGCGTGGACGCGGTTGACCAATGGTTTGCCATCTCCCGCTTCATCACATTATAATAGAATCGAATTGGCCATGTCGCCCTCCAACCCGCGCGTGCTCTACGCTTCCTACAGCGATAGCGCCAGCAATGAATCGTTGGGAATTTGGAAAACCACCAACGGCGGGAATTTGTGGACGCAGGTGGGGACGCCGCTTTCGACGGCGCAGCGCAATATCAACGATGGCCGCCTCACCGTTCTTGGCGAACAAGGATTTTATAACAACGCTTTGGCCGTTCATCCAACTGATCCCAATACCGTCTTTGCCGGTGGCATCGATATTTATCGCTCGACGAACGGCGGCACGACTTGGACACAAGTGAGCATGTGGATACCCGGCACTGCCGGTTTCTCTTACGCGCACGCAGATAATCATGTGTTCACGTTTTTTGCGGGGACAAACCCTCCGATTATTTTTGCAGGAAATGATGGCGGCGTTTACAGATCGTTTAACAACGGCACGAGTTGGGGTGCGCTGAATAATAATCTCGGCGTGACGCAGTTTTATTTTATGGCCACTCATCCGGATGATCCCAATATTTTGCTCGGCGGCTCGCAAGATAACGGCTCGCCGATGGTTCTAAGTGGCAGCATCAATAATTGGTTCGATATCACGACCGGCGACGGTGGCCCGGCTATTTTTGATTTCTCCGACCCCTCTACTTTTTATGCGTCGATTTATAATTTGAATATCTACCGTTTCGATGCTGCGAACTTTGCTACGGGGCAAATTCCCAACCCGACGCCGGTCGGCGTGAACGGCTCGAACATTATCGATCAAACGGATGTCGACGGCGCGGCGTTTTTTGGGCCATTGGAAATGTCTCCAAACACGCCGAGCGTCTTGGCGCTTGGAAGCTATCGGGTGTTGAAAACGACCAACAAGGGCAATGATTGGACGGCGATCAGCGGAGCGTTGTCTTCCAATCTGCCAATCATCAGTCTGGCCATTGCCCCGGGCAACGACAACATCATCTGGGCGGCGACCCGGCCTTCCGGAACGCCGGGCAGCGGCGGTTTCATCCCTTCAAAAATTTTCAAGACCGAGAACAACGGCAGTTCATGGGAAGATGTAACCCGCAGCAATTTGCCCGTCAGGTTTATCAGCGACATCGAGTTTCAACCCGGAAGCAGCAGCACCGTGTATTTGACATATTCCGGTTATGGGACGCCGCATGTGTTTAAGTCAACCAACGCCGGCGCAACCTGGACGGACATCACAAATAATTTGCCGGATGCGCCGGTGAACTGCCTCGAAGTTCATCCTAACAAGACAAACATGTTGATCGTCGGTACAGACATTGGCGTGTTTTTGTCTGAAGATAGCGGCGCGACCTGGCAGCCGGCGAATAACGGATTTCCAACGACGCAGGTGGTGGCGCTCAACATCAACGTTCCGACCGGTCGCTTGGTCGCAGCCACGCATGGTCGCGGCATTTTCGATGCCCCGTTGAGCACGGTCTCGGTCGATGAAACGCCGAATGCCGGACTTCCCCGCTCACCCGTGCTATATTCGAATTATCCCAACCCATTCAATCCCTCGACGACGATAGCTTATGAACTTTTCAAGCCGGGAACGGTGACTTTGAAGATCTATGATATTCTCGGTCGTGAAACCACAACGCTTATGCAAGAATTGAAGCAAGCTACCGGTCGCCGGGAAGTGACCTTCGACGCAACAGGATTAGCGAGCGGCGCTTACTTTGCGCGATTGATCGTCGATGGCCGGGTGGTTGGAAATAGAGAAATGATGTTAGTGCGTTAAAATTAAAGAGAGGGAGAGTGGATGAGTGGGAGAGAGCTTGTTCTCCCCGTCTCGCACTCCCCTCTCATCCCCCCGCTTTTCCCTTGACATTGTGACCTTCTTCGTTTATTTTTTGCCCACAAATTTTGTGCCTCAACATTTATGTTGAAAGTGGAGCAGGCGTGAAAAGTCATGTGCCGCTGCGAACTTGTCTGGGGTGTGGCGCGGTACGACCCAAGCAGGAGCTTTTAAGAATCGCTTGTAATCGCCAGCACCAGGTTACGATTGATCCTCAAGCCCGGCAACCGGGCCGAGGCGCTTATGTCTGCCGTCGATTGGAATGCGCCGAGTTACTGCGGAAGAAGAAAGCCTTGCAGCGCAGCTTTCGCCGGCCGGTGGCTATCGACGTTTATCAACGAGTGATCGACTATTTTCATGAGCACGATAGCTGAGGACGTGAAAGGGCTGGTCGGGCTGGCGCGCCGCGGCGGGCGGTTGGCGGTCGGCTTCGAAGCCTGTGTGCAGGCCGCGTCGAAGAAGAAGGCGGCGCTAATCATCATCGCTGGCGACCTTTCTCCAGCAAGCGCCGAACGGTTGAAAAGCAAGATTCCCGATAGTGCCATTCCGGTAACTGTCCATGGCCAAAAAAACGAATGGGGAAAAGCGTTGGGCCGTGAAGAAGTTGGCGTGATGGCGGTGTTGGATAAAGGTTTGGCCAAAGCAATTATGTTAAAATTGAAAAATGCCGATTAAAGGAAGACCGGGTTCTTTGACATCGATTGAAAGTGAAAAAGATCGGTTTCGCCGGGAGATGCGCCGGTTGCGCAATGCCCTTGATCCGGGATGGCGCGATGCCGCCAGCCGCCGCATCACCGAACGCTTGTTGGCATGGAATCAGCTTTTGCCGGTTGAGGTGATCCACTGTTATCTTGCATGGCGCAGCGAAGTGGCAACCACTGAATTGGTTGAGCATTTGCTAAGCGATGGGAAAAATGTGGCAGCGCCGAAGGTGAACAATTTGCACCATCTTTTGGAAAATTTTTATATTCATGAGCTTAGCGGCGTGATTCCAAACGCTTTTGGAATACCTGAACCCGATCCGCTACACTGCAAGTCGGCGAGAATCGAAGATCTCGAGCTTATCATTGTCCCCGGCGTTGCATTTGATCGCCGCGGCAATCGTCTTGGCTCCGGCCATGGGTATTATGATCGGTTCTTGTCGCAGGCTTCGGCAACGCGCGTCGGTTTGGCGTTTCGAATGCAGATTATTGATCGCGTACCGGTGGGAAGCCATGATCAGATGATGGATTTCATCGTCACCGAAGATGAAATCATCGATTGCGAGCGACGAGAAAAACGCTGATCCGATGCAAAAAGAGTTTGGTTTTTGTAAAGTCGTATCTTATATTTTTCCGTCATTCAGAGCGCTTGCGCGATGGTTGCCATTGAAATTTTTTCAAATCAATGCAATCGTTCCCATCAAACTTTATGCGCTCCTGCCTCAGCAAAGCGCGCTGCACTTCATACCCGCCGTAGCGTGGAAGTGAAATGCCGCCGTTGCGATTGATGACGCGATGCCAGGGCAACTGTTCTTTATCAGAAGCGCTATGCAACACCCATGCAACCTGCCGTGCCGCTCGGCCATTGCTAGCCAAAGCGGCGATTTGACCATAGGTTGCAACCCGGCCACGGGGAATCTTCTTGACAACGCGGATGACGGCGCGATAAAAACTTGTGCCCGATTTTTTTCGCATGTTCGCATGATAGATCGCTCCAACATCAAATGCAAATATATTCTGAAATTTTATATACAATTTTTTCTCGGATGTTCTTTGACAATCGCAAAGGCCGTTTTTCATTCACGTGGTTGATGCCGTGTCTCGCGGCTTTATTTGCCAGCGGAACAGCCGTTGCCCAGGATAGCATCGATGTGAAATTCTTCTACAAATCGGCGGGCAATCTCACGTCGGTTTTTCTCTCCGGTGAATTCAACAACTGGGGAGCGAACTCCGGCGGAACGATTGCGCAGAATGCGCCGTCGAAGATGACATTCGACGCCGGCCTCGGACAATGGACGTAGACGGTTCGGCTTCGCGTCGGCGGGCAACCGGGAAGCGGCGTGGCGGGCGCCTATCAGTACAAATTCAACGAAAACGGCGCGAACACCGGCTGGCGTCCTGATCCGCTGAATCCGCGGCGAAACGTCTCGGACAATGTCAACTCTATTCTTTATGCCAAGAATCCGACGATTCATTCTGCTGCCGAATTCGCTGTCGGGGATCGTCGATGCGCAATCGCTGAAAATCACCGGGTACATTTTTCCATCGACCAAGACTTCGGTTGACATGTCTTCGATCCGAATCGTCATCGATTCGACGGAATACACTCACCTCGGTTCGGCGTATGATGCGGCAAGCAAACTGCTCTCGTTTGTTCCGAGCGGCGCATGACCGCAGGATCGCATGTATTGAGATGGCAGGGTGTAGATGCCCAGAGCCGTCAAGTTGGTAGCGGAGTGTATTTTGTGCGCGGCAGCGTCGGAAAAAATGCCGAGGTGTTTTTGGCGGTCAGCGCTACCACATTAAGAGGGCTTCTTGCACTGCTCTACGATGCTTGTCTAAAACTCATGCTGGTAAGAGTGAAAGCACACAGCATAGAAAATGTTTACTTTACAATCACCTGTTCCAATGAAATACTCTTGGAACTCAACTTACTAACTCTCTTTGGAGGGAGCGATGAACGACTTCCAGAACTATCCAAGCGATGACGACATGCCGGAAGAGTCCCACGGCGACATGATGCCTGAGGAGATGCCGATGGAGCCGATGGGCATGCCCGCAGAGGCTAAGCCGATGATGCCGGCCCCCAAGCCGAAAGCCAAACCAAAGGCAAAGGCCAAAGCAAAGGCAAAGCCCAAGGCAAAAAAAGCCGCCAAGAAGAAACCGGCAAAGAAGAAAGCCGCCAAGGGCAAAAAAGCCAAGGCCAAAAAATCCGGCAAGAAAAGCTCGAAGCGGAAAAAGTAGGAAGATCGGAGACCCCTCCAGTCAAGCCCGTTCTGAGGCGCTGACCTCGTGGAGCTGGCGCTTGGCGTAGGCTCCTCTCACCGGCGCGGGGAAACCCGCCGCTCGGTTGTGGGAAGACCGGAGGGGTTTTTATTTTTTATGAACGCTGCGCTCGATCTTCAACATCGCCTTGAAGTCGCCATCGAAGCCTGCCGCCAGGCCGGCAAGATCACCCTTGCCTATTTTCAAAACAACGTTGCCGTAGAAGACAAGGCCGACGGCTCGCCGGTGACGACTGCCGACCGCCAGGCAGAGGCTGCCATCCGCGAAACCCTCGCCGCACATTTTCCCGATGACGGCATTCTCGGCGAAGAGGGCGGGTTGACCAGAGGCAAAAGCGGGCAATGGATCATCGATCCGATTGACGGCACGAAGTCATTTATCTGCGGCGTGCCGCTTTATGCCGTCTTGCTCGCTTATGAACACGAGGGACAAGCGTTGATCGGCGTGATGAATTTTCCGGCGCTCGGCGAAATGCTGTGGGCAGGCCACGGCCTCGGCTGCTATTGGAACGGCAGCCGCGCGCATGTCTCGAATACGAAAACACTCGCTGAAGCACGAGTGACGTGCAGCGACTTTGGCATGTTGGCGGAAGTTGCGGGCATCGACGTTTTACAAGAACTCTTCAAGAAAACAAAATTGCAACGCACCTGGGGAGATGCTTACGGCCACGCGCTGGTAGCCACCGGCCGCGCCGAGATCATGATCGATCCGAAGATGGCCGTGTGGGACAACGGCCCGCTCTTGCCGATTCTCGAAGAAGCGGGTGGGCGATTTACAACCTGGGACGGTGTTGCGACGATTCATGGAGGCAATGCGATTGCGACGAATGGGCATTTGCACGAGGATGTGAGGAAAATGTTATGGATAGAAAACCAAAAGCAATAAAAAAAACAGCAAGCCGTTCGAGCGTCATTCGCGAGGCTCAAGCCTTGTATCGAACCAAGCTTTCAATTGGAAATACCCGTACGTGTCAATGCAAGCCTACGCACATTAACTGTCTTGAGGCAAAAGAATGGTTAAAAAGCCAAATAGGTGTCTGGCAATTTTTTTACGAAGCCCGCGATATACTTGACAAGGATGTTCACCCAGCTACATTTCCTATTTCCTTAGCAAAGAAGGTTATTTCGTTATTTACCCATGAGGGTGAATTGATTGTTGATCCATTCGTCGGAAGCGGGACAACTTTGCTCGCGGCGCAAGATCTGAATAGAAATGCCGTTGGTTTTTCTTTGTAAGAAAAGTATGGTCAATTGTATTTTAAAACTTGGCAACCCATAAATCTTTCGGCTATTTCGAAGGGAGAAACCACTCAAAATGAAAGAATTGTCTGAGAATCAAATTGATAGGCAGGATTTTGTTGATAATCAAATCTATAACCTTATCATCTCACTGGTACCAACACGACAAGAAATCGACTGGAACATTGAGATGATAGCAGATGTTCGAGAAGCCGCTCGACACTGGATCGTTGAGAGATTGAATTTGAGTGATGAAATGACGTTCTATCCATTTTTTGACCAATGAATGTTTATCTTCGATAAGAAACTAATGATATGAGACTCTAATCATCCATTTTGTTGCTTCCAGTTATGGCATATTCAACCTTAGAAAGAATCATCGAGAACATTCTGTGTTCAGACAAATCAATCCTAGCGGAGCTATTGAAGTGCAAAGAAAGCAATCTGAGTTTGATTGCACGCCAGAAGTCTTTGAACTCAGGGAAATTGGACCTACTTTATCTTTACGATGACTCTCTCATTTTGATTGAATTGAAAGTTGTCCCGTTTTATAATCAGATTATTGAGCAGATAAGTGGCTACTTTGAAGATCTTAAAGAATTGCAGAGACAAAATAAGTTGATCAATGCCAATATTCGTAAAATAATTCTAGTTGTTGATTGCGACCAATCAGATATCGATTTATGTCGGCAACACTCTATAGAACTACAAGTTTACAAACCAGAGCATGTGTTATCTGTGTACTATGAAAATTTCAAAGCAAACTCATATTTTCTTAGTATTCAGTCGGGTGATTATGGTGTCACTAGGCTTGGCCTTCTTAACTCTACCTTAACTTTGTTAGCGCAGGGAGAAGAACCAGATAGCATAGCTAAAATAGAGAAAAAATCTATTAAGACCATACGTAACAGGCTTTCTGTCGCAATGCTAATCGGTTTAGTCGGCAAGACAAAAGACGGATTCTTTCTCTCCGAGTTGGGCGATAGCTTTATCAATGCTCGAAGTAAGAATTTGGATGATAGGTTAACAGAGCAACAATCGGAGCTATTATCTGATTTTGTGAAAGAGAATCCTTTCTTTTCTTCTGTGACCTATACTACGATGTCCCTTGTCGAGACTGTTTTTGTTTTAGCAAAGAGCAAGTATCCTGTTGATACTTCTAGTCTGGAGAGTTTCTTTGTGCGCACAGTCGGCAAGGAAGGAACATGGAAGACTCCAAAGGCGCGAAAGACGGCGACATATATTTTCTCAAATTATGCATGTGATCTGCAATTCTTGTCAGTCATAAATAGGCATTTTTATATTTCGCCAAGGGAGTTCAGGCAATTCTCATGTTGCAGTTAAATCGTTCAATAAAGCTAATAAAATCTCAAGGATAGGATGTCAATAGAAGGATGGCAATATAAGTCGATGTCCAACGACGACCGTTATTTCCCTTCAGATAAAAAACCTCTTCTCTATCGCCTTACCGGCGCAGTTGTGCGCTTTGGCTTGCGAATCTTTTTTCAAAAAATAGAATTACGCCATGCCGGAAATATTCCCCCGCGCGGGCCGGCGCTCTTCGTCGCCAATCATCCCAACTCGATTATGGACGCGCTGCTGCTCGGCGCGGTCACCAAACGCAAAGTGAATTATCTCGCCCACGCCGGTTTGTTTCGCTGGAAGCCGATGGCGTGGTTCCTCTTCAATTGCGGCGTCATCCCGGTGCATCGCCGCTCTGATGATCCCGATAAGATGGATCAGAACGTGAATGCTTTTGTTGCGTGTTATGAACGACTCGAAGCCGGCGAGGCCATCGGTATTTTCCCGGAAGGCACCAGCGACATGCTGCGCAAAGTGAAGAAAGTCAAAACCGGCGCAGCGCGCATTCTGCTAGAGACAGAAGCGCGCAACGGCTATGATCTCGGTGTCAACCTGCTGCCGGTGGGGTTGCATTTTTTCTCACGCTCGCGTTTTAGGAGCCGAGTGTTAGTCAATTTCGGCGAGCCGGTGCCGCTGGTGAAATTTTTCACGAAGTATGCCGATGATCCCATCGACGGTGTGCACGCATTGACCAATGAGATTCAAGCGCGCCTTGAAGCACTCACCGTCAATATTCGCGAAGACGAGCTGGATCGTTTCGTGCGCGAGATCGAATTTCTCTATCGAGATGAATTGAAAACAACCGAGGCTTCGAAATCAACGGTTGAGGAATTCGTCATCACCCAAAAAATTGCCGAATGCGTGCAGTATTATCAGGGTCATCGTCCCGAACTCGTGGTCGAAATGCGTGAGCGCATCACCGAATATCGCCGCAAACTCGACCGGCTGCGCTTGCGAGATGCGGTGCTGCGCGAAGGTTACAGCAAAGCGACGATCACGCGCGATGTGCTTCGAATGATCGGCATCGGTTTGCTCGGCTTGCCGCTTGCGCTTTATGGTGCGGTCAATAATTTGATTCCGTATCTCATCAGCGAGGGCTTTGCACGCATGTTTTTGCATGAGCGCACTAAGATCCTCACCGCGCTGCTTATTGGCGGCGGCCTGGCTTTTGTTTTTTTCTTTACCGCACAAATTATTTTTGTCGCCCAATTCGTGTCGTGGCCGTTGGCAACGATTTATGGCATCAGCCTTCCAATGAGCGGATTTTTCGTGTTGGCTTACATGCAGCTTCTGCGCAAATATCGCCAGCGCATCAGCTTTTCATTTCTCCTTTTTACAAACAAGCATCTGGTCATAAAAATGCGCCGGCAGCGCAAAGCGTTGATCGCGGCGATGAATCAGGTGCGCGACGAGTATTTGTCGATCCTAAATTTTGCATTACAAAAACAAAAAGGCAAAATGATTTAGTGGCAAAATCATTAACAGTAAATCGAAATGGCCGCTCCATGCGAAGTTTAGCATAAAATAATTTTGCCATGGTTTTTTACTTTAAACGCAAAGATTTCACTTTCAAAAGACTCTTAAGCGAGAGACGTGGAAAGCCTCGGCCAAGCCGAGGCTGGAACATGTTAATCATTTTATTTCGGAGCCGATGACGTGGCCGGGAAAACGATATTGTCTAAATCAACTGGGTGGTGGGATGGACATCGCTGGCAGTCTGTGATGGGGCATATGAGTCATGCGATGGCGCTCGAACGGTTTGGCGCGTGGTTGTCGCCGCGCATTCTGTGGAGGGTCAACACTGTCGAGCACCTCGTGGCGCTATCTTTTGATGACGGCCCGCATCCTGAATTCACTCCGGCGATCATGGATATTCTCGACCGCCACGCAATTCCGGCAACTTTTTTTCTCGTCGGCCGCCATGTGCGGCGCTTGCCGGAGCTGGCGCAGCGTCTTGCCGCCGGTCCCCACGAAATTGCCAACCACACGCTCAACCATCTTATTCTTCCAGCGCTACGCGATCAGGATGTGATCGAGGAAATTCGCCGCGCCGATCATGTTATTCGCGAAATCACCGGCCGCGCGCCGCAACTGTTGCGCCCGCCGATGGGCCTATTTTCTCGGCGCGTGATTGACTTGATCGAAGGCTGCGGTTACACGACGGTGATTGGCGACGTTTATCCGCGCGATCCGAATTTGCCCGGGCGCGAAAGAATTTATCGCCGCGTGATGCAGCGCGTTCGTCCCGGCAGCATCATCATTTTGCACGACGGCGGAAACAGCGGCCAGGTCGACCGTAGCCAAACCGTTTGGGCGGTCGAGCGCATCGTAGAGAATCTTTGCGCGCAGCATTTTCGTTTCGTCACGATCTCGGAGATGATGAAACTGGGAAATGGAGAGAACGGCTGCGATGGGAAATCCATATCTTGATAAGCTAAAGCTGTCCCTGTTCCTCGGCGGGCGCCAGGTTTTCCGTCTTGTCGCGTTTCAATCGTTCGTTGATGGTCTCGACGATGGTGTTTGTATCTGGAAGAACTTGCTGAACCTCAAGAACTGCCTTTGCCGCGCGAATCAACGCCTTGCCCCTCAAGGGCGGATCGAAATCCTGCCAACCCCGATGCAAAAACTCGCTCCATTTTTCTGCATGGCCGTATAAAACGAGCGGCCAGTCCCGCACCCGCACTTCGACGAGGTCCTCCATGCCTTCCGGCGGCGCCATCTCCGGCCCCGGCGGAATGAACCCGACAAACCAATCTTCCTGCCGCGCGATGATGTGCCACCCGGAACTAACGTATTGTTCCACCCGGAGGTCGTAAGATGCCGAGGAGAACTCGATGCGGAATGGCCATTTGGCGATACAATCCAAATGCAAGGCCTTGTTGCAATACGCCGAGAGCCGGTGGTTTGAAGGGAATGCGTCTGACGAAATAAATATTTTGTGCTCGTTTTCTTCGAGAGTCTTGCTGCAAATTTTGCAGATCGTCGAATCCACGTCGAAATACTCCGGGCTTATCTCGTGATGACCAACTTTTTCGTTGCCGTTTGGCCGTTTGCTTGCAATTGGTAAAAATAAACTCCGGCGCTCACGCGCTCGGCGCGATCGTTGCGCAGATCCCATTCTGCAGTGTATCGCCCGGCGCTTTGCCGCCCCTGAGCGAGTGTTCGCACCTGTTGGCCGAAGATATTGAAAATTGACAACCGTACCTCGGCGGCAACGGGCAGGTTGAAGGTGATGTGCGTATTGGCAAGCCCCTCGCCTGACAAAGCTACTGGGTTCGGGAAGCTTTGCGCCAACCCGAAACCAGTTGGATTGCTTTTTCCCGCCGCGATGCCGGTCGTTAGAACGACGTGAAGCGTGCGCGAGCTCGTCGTTGTGTTGCCGCAGACGTCCGCCACTGCCAAAGTCGTTTGAAAAGCGCCCACGGTTTGATAGATATGGAAAATCGTCGGCTGATTCGAGATTTCGCTGCTGCCATCGCCAAAATTCCATGCATAGCTGACGATGGGGCCTTCATGATCCTGAGAAGCGCTCGCATTAAAATTGACGATGCCGTTGACGAGCACCGTATCTTTCGGAATTGTGAACGAGGCTGTCGGCGCATAGTCGTGATTCAGAAAAATCTTCACTGAATCCATTCCCATCGCGCCCTCATTGTCGATTACCATCAGTTTCACCGTGTACGTTCCAGGCACGGGAAAAACGTGAGAGAGCGAGGAGGCGCTATTGCTGGGTGGGCTGCTGTCGCCAAAATCCCATTCATAGCTCACGATCGTTCCATCGGGATCGTGAGCTTGATCGATGGCCAAGCCGATTGTGTAAGTGTCGGCGCAAATGCCGATTACGCTCACTTCGCTGGCGCGGATGTCCACGATCGGTCTTAGATTATCGGTGACGAACACTGCAATCGTGTCGTAAGCGCTGCCGCCAAAATTATCCTGAACGAGCAACACAACTTGATAACTGCCGGAGTCGCTAAAAACATGACTGGTGAGCGGCCCGCTCATGAGTGGTTCGGTACTATCGCCAAAGCTCCAGACATAAGTCAAGCTATCGCCGTCGGGATCGGCAGACGCGTTTGCGTCGAAGCTGAGAACGCTATCCACCGATGCATAATCCGGTCCGGCGGCCACGGCGGTTGGTGGACGATTATAGATATCGACTTCTGTAGTGGCAACCGAAACGCCGCCTTGCCCATCACTCACAGTCAGCTTTGCAGAGTAATTCTGCACGTCTGCATAAGCGTGAATCACTTCAACGCCATTTCCCGTTTGCCCGTCGCCAAAATCCCAAACAAAAATTAAAGAGTCGCCATCGGCGTCGGAAGATGGCGCGGCATTGAAGATGATTGGGACGTGCCGAGGCGCGGAATAGGGCCCGCCAATTTTCGCGACCGGCCTATGATTTTGATTCAGCCGAACGATGCTAAAAGTATTGTCACTCATATCTACTGGGCTGCTGTCGGCTGCATCGGCAATGCGGACGAAGCATGAATCGGAGAGCGTATCGGGCACTGCCCAGAGATAAGAATTCGTGTTTGCAATGTTCTCCACAATGAGCTGCCAGCTTGAACCGTTGTCAAGAGAGTATTCCAGATTGACGTTGCTTATCGGCCCGATCGATGTCCATTGAATCTCGTACTCGCTGGTGTCATACAAACTTTCACCGCCGTTGGGCGCGATCACGGTCATTGCCATGGCGCTGATCGCGAATGACGCATTGCTTTGATCAACCGGCGCGCCGTCTGTTGCGTCGGCAATTCGCGCCAAACAATTTTCCGATGCTGCTCCGGAGATCGTCCAATCAAAAGAACCATCATTCGCCGTGCCCGACGCCAACACCTCCCATGCGGCGCCGCCATCTCGTGACAACTCAATTTTCACCTGGTTGATAGAACCTGCCGATGCCCAAGAGATAGTCTGTGTGCTGCCGATAAAAAGAGTTTCGCCGCCGTTCGGAGCGACGACGTTGATGGCAACCGACGCGATTGCAAAAGCAGCGTCGCTCACATCTCCCGGCGCGCCGTCGTTGACGTCGGAGATGCGAAGCAAGCAATTGTTCGAGGTCGATCCGGAAACCGCCCAATTATGATGGCCATCATTCGACGTGTTGGCGGCGATTGTTGACCAGGAGTTGCCGTTGTTTCGTGACAACTCGATCTTGACGTGAGTTATTTGACCGACGGAAGTCCAAGCGATGGTTTGCGAACTGCCGAGCAACAAGTTTTCGCCGCCGTTGGGAAATGTCAGAGTAATGGATGAGACGCCAATCGTAAACTCTTCATTACTGATATCAAAGCGCGAAGAGTCGTTTGTATCAGAGACCTTGATTAAGCACGAATTGGAATTTGTATCTGGAATCGTCCATGCAAAGCTGCCGGCGTTGGATAGGTCTGTCGCGAGGCTTTGCCAGTGATCTCCTCCGTCTGCGGAAAACTCCAAGTTCACAAGTTCAATCGCGCCGTCCGTCGTCCACGAAATGTTTAGTAAAGTGCCGGGCTCAAGCTGTTCGCCGCCGTTCGGGAAAGTGATCGTCAGCTTTGGGCCGGTGATGCTGAAAGAGGCGTCGCCGACGTCGGCAGGATCGCCGTCGGCGGCGTCGGAAATTTTTATTCGACAGAAATCCGACGGGCTGTTCGGAATCGTCCAACGGTAACTGCCGTTATTGTTGGCGGCGTTGCTGAGAACCTGCCAGGTTGCGCCGTCGTCGATGGAAAGCTCGATCTTGATTTGTGGAATCGTGCCTTGATTATCAACCCATGAAATTGTTCTTGTTGTTTCCACGGTCCAGTTTTCCCCGCCATTCGGCGCCGTGAGGCGAAACTCCGGCGTGACAATCGCAAAATGGGCGTCGCTTATGTCTTTGGTAAGAGGATCTGACGCATCGCTAACGCGAATCCGGCAGGTAGTGGAAGTTGTATTCGGAATGAGCCACGCGTAACTTCCGTTATTCGCGACGTTGCTTGCGACCGATTGCCATGTTGTGCCGCCGTCCATGGAGAAATCTATATTGACCGCCGAGATGCTGTTGACGGCGTTCCAGGTAATTTCTTCGGTTGACCCGACCGTCCAACTCTCATCCCCGTTCGGCGCCGTGACTTGGATATTTACCGTTGTGATCGATTCGAACCAGGAAAGGAGGCCGGATGGCGTCGTGCCGATGATATCGTCGTCGCCGTCGCCGTCGACATCCAGGGGAATTGCGTAGCGCACGCCGGCCGCATCGCCAAAATTTTCCACCACGGTCATTTCGGTGAAGTATTCCGATCCGTCATTGATATATGCGCGAATCGTTTGGTAAGTCTGCGAAGACGCGGTGATGTCCATGTCGCCGTCGCCGTCGAGATCGCCGGCATGGACCGCCCAGCTCTCACCGATCTGAGTTCCGACAAGTTTCTTCGTGAAGCTCAACGATCCGTTGCCTTCCCACCAATACACGTTTTGATTCGGCGGGTTTCTCTCCTGGCTTACGAGATCGAGATCGCCGTCGCCGTTGACGTCGTAGGCGTTGACGCACAACGCGCCATTGGTGGAGAGGATTTTGGGGGAGGCAAAGGTAGCGCCACCGTCATTGCGATAGAGCTTGACCCGGCCATCGCCGCTCGCCACGATATCGATATCACCGTCTTTGTCAAAATCTGCGGCAGTTACCGAATGCGCGCCGCTGAGATCGGGGTCGATCACCACCGGCGTGCCGGGGCCATTGAGATAATCTTTGTAATAAACCAGATCGTTGCCCGGATCGATGATGTTCTCCGCCCATGAAACGCCGATGATTTCCATGATCCCGTCGCCGTCCAAATCCGCCGCGCACACGTCTTCGGCCTCGAGAAGCGGGAGATCTTTTACGCCCCCACCGCCGCTGAGCCAGATCACCATTTTCTGTTCGTTTGGGTGCGGCGATGCGCCTGCCACGTCGATATCGCCGTCGCCATCCACGTCCGCGCCGAATGCCGACCATGCGCCTTCCAGGCTGGCGACAAGGTTGCCGCTGAATTGGCCGTTGCCGTTGTTTTGCCAAATGCGAATGCCGTCGCGGCTGGCCGAAAGAAAATCCATCCTGCCGTTTTTGTTGACGTCAACCGCGTGCAGCCCGTGGCCGCCGCCCAAGTTTTTGTTAATGTCGTGGCGGACCCATGAGATTTGGGCTGAAGCGATAGCCGTTAATGAGAGAAATAGGAGAGGCCAGAAGCGGCAAACAGCCAGAAAGGATCGCTGATGCATATTTTCTCCAAGGATGTTTTCTGTTGAAACGCGCCAAGCAATCCTTGCATATGGGGGCTTATTGAGATGTGGGCATTTTCCCTCTCGCGAGCCGCATCCCTTCCGTTGGGAAATCAATCAAAACCATTCCGAAGCCACGGCGCGTGGAGCGCATTTTATGCGATCCACTGCGGCGAAACGTGCCATAAACTACGCTCAATGGTCAATCGCTGCGCACTCTGAAAAACAATTTATGCTTGAAATTGAGCTATCTTCTGTGCATTTTAACACGTCTTTAAAAATGGGTTATCGGCACATTGGATTCATGGGTTGATGGATTTATGATTGACAAGCCTTGCGCCCAATAATCCAGCAATCCAATAAGCCATCGATCCATCTTTCATATTTCTCGCAAAAGGACTACGCATGAAATCCCTCACCGAATACCTCTGGTTCAACACTCCGCATCGCCGCGATTTTGTCAACATCACCCCGCAAGTGGAAGAGCTTGTGAAAAAAAGCGGCGTGCAGGAAGGCCTGGTTTTGGTGAATGCCATGCACATCACCGCCAGCGTTTTTATCAACGATGCTGAAAGCGGATTGCTGGCGGATTATGAAGAATGGCTGGAGCAACTGGCGCCGCACGAGCCGGTTTCAAAATATCGCCACAATCGCACCGGCGAAGACAACGCCGACGCGCATCTCAAGCGCCAAGTGATGGGACGCGAAGTCGTAGTCGCCATCACCAAAGGCAAACTCGACTTCGGCCCCTGGGAGCAAATTTTCTACGGCGAATTTGATGGACGGAGAAAGAAACGAGTGCTGGTGAAAATTATCGGGGAGTGAGCAAAAAGCATTCACGCAAAGCCGCGAAGCCGCAAAGGATACGCAAAGAGCTTTTGGTGTTTCTTTTTTCAAATGTCAGATGCAAATTGATTATGTATAAATAATTTTTTTTCGAGCTAATCATTTTGTCATCAATTATTTTGCCTTTTGGTTTTTCTTTGCGATACCTTTGCGGCTTCGCGGCTTTGCGTGAGATTTTTTTAATTTTACAAATAAACATTTTCGGAAGGAGGTAGTCTATGCGAAGATTTTTGCTGATCACCACTCTGCTGTTCGGCGTTGCCACGGTTGCTTCTGGCCAAACCGTCGCCGTCTCCAAAATGGCGCTGATGACCTTCATCGGCACGATAGAAGTAAAGGCCCCGCCCGCGCAAGTGTGGGCCACGCTCACCGACGGCGCTAAAGTGCAAACCTGGTATCCCGGCTGGAAGGGCGCAACCGGCGTCAAGTCGCTGGCCACGATGGGCGCATCGATTGCTTATAAAGATGAGTGGGGCAACCCTGGCAAGTCAGTGGTTCTATATGCCGCCAAAGATAAAGAGCTGCGCCTCGCCCACGTTCCCGATGACGGCAGCTACGTGTGTCAAGTGAAATTCAAATTGGAACCGAAAGGCGCAGGCACAATGGTGACGGCGACCGATCAATACAGCGACAATCTCGACGTGCCGCTCGACCGCGACACCGCCGCCACAGCGAGGGCTTCGATGATGAAATATCTGGCGGCGCTGAAAGCCGCGGCAGAGAAGAAGTAGCAGAGAATTTTACAATGACAATGGAGGGCGGTGATATTTTGCCGCCCTCTTGCTTTGGGGGGTGTTCGCCTGTCTCGGTTATTTCGCCCAGCAAAATCAGCACCCATCATGGAAACTACGGCGACCTCCAAAGGCCTGCGGCGCAAGGTTTTATTCGCACTGCAGGCCTCAAAATTTTTTAGATAAACTGATATGACTAAGTTCTTCTCTTCACCTCGTCACAATAATCTTCTGCGTCAATTTCAGTGTCCCGGCCTGCAACACGGTAAAATAAATTCCACTCGATACAGTTCCGCCAATGTCGTTGCGGCCGTCCCACAATATCTCATACGAGCCTGCGGCTCGCCGGTTGTGGAAGATTTGCCGCGTCAAGCGTCCCAGCACGTCGTAGATTCGCAGGCTCACTTCGCTCTCTTGCGACAATCCGTAGAGTATCCGCGTCGAGGTGTTGCGCGCGACTGAAAATGGATTCGGATAACTCGGCGCGAGGGTCAACGTTGTCGGCACAGTCGCCGCCGGCGAAGTTTCCTCAACAGCTGTGACTTGCGAATTGGCAGCGAGTTGGTACATTTGCCCGATGCTCGTCAGCGTTTGTCCGTCGTCGGCGAGCAGCGCGGAAATCGGTTTTTGGCCGATGGCGTCGAAGCGTTTGTCGTGACCCATCGACCGGCTCCAATACCACCGCTGTATGCCGAGGCCGTTGGTTTTGAAATAATTTGAAAGGTCGCTACACAGCGCAGCAACTTCCTGGCCCGTTCGCCGCCAATCGATATTGCCGAATTCAGTCACCCAAATCTCCTCAACGCCGCTTGCATTAAAACTGTCGGCCAGCTTTTCGATGTGCGGCTGCATGTCGGCGATTTCAAAACCTGTGTTGCTCGCGCGCATGGGGTAAAGATGGAAATTGCCGATATCGACTTTGACATCGGGCGGCAAGGCTGCGCGGAAGGCTTCATACCACGCCATCGTCGAAGTTTGGAAGAACGACGCGCTGATGAAAGTTGCCAAGTCGTCTCGAAAATTGCCGAGAAAAAACGGAATCATCGCCGCAACGACCTCGTGCGGATTGTCGATCGCTTCTTGCAAAAACAAACCGCCGAGGAGGCAATGCGCGGTTGGATCGAGACCCTTGATGTGACGATAGTAGCGCGTGTAGATTTCGGCGTATTGTTCAGGGCGCATCAGCGGAAACCAGTTTGACTCGTTGCCAATTTCCCAGTATTTGCCGAGTTCTTTTTTCGTCACGATTTGATCGGTAATCCAATCGGCTTCTTGCGCAAAGACGCGATCGATGATTTCTTGTTGGCGCGGCAGAGGTTTGCCGTCAAAAAAAGTTTCAGAGAGAAAAGGCTCGAAATGAAAACGCTGCGCCAGGTCGGGCTGGCCGTCCTGGTTTTCATCGATGTTCATGATTTGGCCGATGCCGCTGGCAATGGCGTTGTCAATGTTTGACTGGATGAGGAGATCAAGTTTTCTCCAGGTGAAGCTCACATCGCCGATGCCCAGAATGTTGATCTTGAATTCGATGGAGCCTTGCGCATCGGTAACGGACTTGCCGTGAATTTCTTTGATAGCGAGGTAACGGCCTTGTTCATCCATGCCAAGCTCGATCGTGCCCAACAGCGACACCCTGGTGTCGAAGGTCGGCGAGGCATGAACGGTTTTGCGGCTGCCCTGGGCTTGGGTGGACCAGGTCACGTCCATGTCAACTTGAAGGTTGATATGCTCGCCATCCGGTGCGACCGTGAGCTGTATTGCCGGCAGCTCTTCCGGCAGATTCACCTCCGTATTGCTCAGGCTGATGGTGTAGCTCCAAATGGTGATTCCGAAAACTTCTTCTTTCCATGTTTTTGAGGTGCCGTCAACAGTCTGTTCCCATTGCGTGGCCAACTCGTCGCGATTGGCGTTCCATGCATCGCGCACCAGCGGCACAGCGTCGTTGTGAATGAGGTCGATGGCGAGGTTGAGAAAGTTTTGCAGCAGCAAGGAATTGGGCTGCTCCAACAAATCCAGCAGATACCATTCCCAATCGACGCCGAGCGCGTCGCTGCGATTGGTCAATTGACCGACGACAAAGTGCTTTTGCTTTCCGGGTAGAGCTGCTTCGTCGTTCTGGCGTTGATAGTCGCGATACAGAACCAAGTTCAAGCGCTCAGCGCCTTCGCGGCCCACCGTGCCGAAGCGCGGATCAGTTTGCGCCCATGATGAAGCACAAATGATCAATGTTGAACAAACGAAGAGCCGAGAAAGGCTGGTTGGGAGGATTCTGTAGAGAGCTTGCATTTTTCCCTCCGTTGGAAAAATTTGATTGAGGTGAGCTGGTATTCACATAATGTAGACCTTGAATTAACGTGAAGGAGATAACGTCATGTGCTCCTTCATCAATCCACTTTCACACCTTTCCGAGGAAAAACGCGCAGGATATGGTTGCGAACGATAATGAATTTTTATGAACGGGTCAAGTAAATTTATGTGATCACCGTGCTGATCGGGCATTGGTGGGTTTGAGCCTTGAGGGAGTTTGTCATCAAGAGGAATCCATTAACCGAATATTTCTTGCATCTGCGGTGTTTGACCGATTATATTGCGCTCATCATCGAGCCGCTTGAGCTGATCGTGCAACCGAGCATACTTGAGCGCCATACGACGCGTGGGGGCAAAACGCACCAATGACTAAAAGCGCAGAAAAAAAACGTGTGATGGTATCTTCGATTTCCACGAAAAGCTCGTCTCGCATCATCTGGCTTACAGCGTTTGGCGAGCTCGTCCTGTATCTTGTGCTCGCGGCGCAAGGAGATTTGCGCACCTACATGCCGCTTTTTTTTGCCATCGTCGCCGGCTTGTGGGGACTCTATGCGATTGCCGCGCAAAGACTCTTTGGCGTTTTTGGAACGAACGTGGTTGACGCAACACCCTCGCCCGTCCGAAGGCAAGCAAAGATTATCATCTTCTTTGCCATTCTTTATCGAGCCACTATGTTGCCGGTTACGCCGTGGCTATCCGACGATATCTATCGTTACCTCTGGGATGGACGCGTGCTGGTGCACGGCATCAATCCGTATCAGTGGCCGCCCAATGCGCCTGAGCTTGCCCGCCTGCGAGATGCAGAAATATTTCCGCACATCAATCATTCGGAAATCGGCACGATTTACCCGCCGCTGCTGCAAGCTGTTTTTATTGGGGGACAACTGCTCGGCGGAAAAATTCTTTCACTCAAAATTCTTTTCACGTTGATTGACATCTTAATGCTGATCATTTTGTTTAAAGCGATGCGACAATCGAAAATCGATCAGCGGCAAGTTCTTCTGTACGCATGGAACCCATTGCCCATTTTGGAAATCAGCGGCAGCGGCCATGCCGATGGCCTGGTTGGGCTTTTTTTTCTGTTGACGGTTTTACGATTGGGTGGTGAGCAATTTCGCAGCGCAGCAGGTTTTATTGCTGCGGGCTTTTTAACAAAACTTACAAGCGCGCTCATCTTGCCATTTCTCTGGCTGCGCAAACATTATCGCGAGGCAATGCTCATTTTTGCCGCCATCGTATTGATTGCGTATTTGCCATTTCTTGACGCAGGAGATGGTTTGTTCAGCGGCCTCTCGACGTTTTCAGTCAAATGGCGTTTCAACGACTCTCTCTTCTCGTTAATTTTCTGGCCGATAGAAAAATTGCTGCCCGACTCGCTTGTCGTGTTTCTGATGTTTGAGCCGGGCTGGGAGAAGACGGCGAAAGCGCTTTTAAGCAGGCGCATCGATCTCGCGTTGATCATCACGAAGACGATCGTCACGAGTTTATTTATCGGTTGGATGGCCTGGCTGGCGCGGAATTTTTTGAAAGAAAAAAATTCTCCGGAAACCTGGGGGCGGTTGATTATTTTACTTTATGGCGGGTTGTTGCTTTTGACGCCGACTTTTCAGCCGTGGTATTTGTTGTGGATATTGCCGCTGCTCGCTATTTGGCCAAGCCGCAGCTTGCTCCTCTTGTCGGGAACGGTATTTTTGTCTTATTGGATATTGCAGGATTATACAACAACCGGCGTGTGGCGAGAAAATGCGTTGGTAAAATGGTTGGAGTTCACGCCGGTTTTTGCAATGATATTCTACGATGGCTATCTTCGGCGTCGCAATGTGGCTTTGTAAATTATTTGCCGCAAATAAATCCTTGCGCAATCATCAAAGGGATGACGAGGTACAACAGCGAGTCGCGAATAAGATAATAAAGAAAAATCGCGGCGACGATTTTCCATCCCTTCACGCGAATAAATTCTTTGACGCCTTTCTCGCGCAACAACTTGGTCCACTCTACGATGATTGGCGGCTTGAAGATTTTCTTGAAGTCCATCTTTGCTTCCTGATCTCTTATGCTTGATACGACGGACAGTCTTTTGATAAGGGGCAGATGCCGCATTTTGGTTTTCGTGCCGCGCAAATCTGCCTGCCATGCTGGATCATTCGATGTGCGAACACCGTCCAGTCTTCCTGTGGCACAATCTGCATCAAATCCTGCTCGATTTTCTCCGGCGTTTCCTGTTTTGTAAAACCCAGCCTTCTCGACAATCTTTGCACATGAGTGTCCACCACCACGCCGATATTTTTGCCGAAAGCATTTCCCAAAACAACGTTCGCAGTTTTGCGTCCAACGCCAGGCAAGGCGACAAGCTCTTCCATGGTTTCGGGCACGCGCCCGCCATGTTCTCGCACCAGCGCCTCAGCGCAGCCCTTCAGACTCTTTGCCTTATTGTGAAAAAATCCAGTTTGCTTGATTGCCTGTTCGATTTCGATGATGCTCGCCGCTGCCAATGCTTGAGGGGTCGGATATTTTTGAAAGAGCGCCGGCGTGATTTGATTGACGAGCTTATCCGTCGATTGCGCCGATAAGATGGTCGCCACCAACAACTCAAAAACATTTCGGTGGTTCAGCGCGCACTGCGCATCGGGAAAAGTCTCGGCAAGCCTTCTTAGAACGCGCTGACGGCGGGAGGCTTCGGCGCGTGGCAGGCTCTTACCAGCAGGTGACATCGCCGATGAACTTTGAGACCTGAAGGCGTATGCGCGCCGGCGCCGTGTCGTAGCCGGGAGACTTGTACAACTTGCTTTGCACGAGGCCTTCGTAGGTGTTTTCAAAAATTCTGATGTCGCCGATGGTCGTGTTGACGTTTAGCATGAACGGCACTTTCTTTGGCGGGGTGATTTTGACATCGCCGATGAAGCCGGAAATATGAACGCTCTTTTCCCCGTTCTTCACCGATACTTCCGAAAAGTCGAGATGCGTGTCGCCGATGAAGGACGAAGCCGTGCCGCCGGTGAAATCTTCGGTGGCGAGTTTGAGCCAGGTGTCGCCGATAAACTTGCTCTCGCTGAAATACTGTTGCGAGGAGGAAGTGCTGCTGGCCGTGCTGCTTGAAGAGATGTTTTCGGTTTGGGGGGCGCTCGGTTCCGGCTTCTCCGGCGCTGCGTCGCCGGCGCGGTTGCGCGAAATGATCATCCGAACGCCGATCAACACCAAAATCAACGGCCAATAATCGGAGACGAAGTTGCCGAAATCAAGCACATGCAAATTGTCCAACAAGAACAAGAGGCCAAAAGTAACGATAATCAGGCCCCAAGTCATACGGCCGTCGCGAGATCGAGCATTGCTCATACACTTCTCCTGAAATTGTGGTCAATCATAACATTCGATTTTTGCATGAGCTTTCTACGGCGTATTTCAAGCAATGATGCGGAAGCCACAGATACTTTTTCTTGATTTTAGGTAAAATATCCATATTTTCCTTCAGGATTTTCGGATGATGCCCTTAAAATTCTGAACTGGGAAAGCATGATTTCACAAATTCAGCGAGAACACTTGTTCCCTGAAATTAATTTGAAAAGCTCTTTTCTGTGGGATTTCCTTATTCTGTGAGCATGATCTTTTTTCTGATTTGATACAAAGCTTCGCCGGATCATTTACGGGCATCATTTTCTCTTCTTCGCTAACCACTTTTCAAACTCCTTCAGCGGTTTCGTGTTCAGCACGTCTTCCTTGCGAAGCCAGCCCTTTCGCGCAATGCCCACGCCGTAGTAAATTTCGCTTAAGCCGTCGACGGCGTGCGAATCAGGATTGATGCTGATGAGCACGCCCTTGTCGCGCGCATATTTGCAATGGCGCCAATCGATATCGAAGCGATACGGGCTGGCGTTTATCTCAATGCTCACCCCAAGCTCTGTCGCCGCGTCGATGATCTTTTTGTGATTCACCGGATAGCCGTCGCGCTCCAGCAGCAGGCGACCGGTGAGATGGCCGAGAATGCGCACTGCCGGATGCTCCATGGCCTTGATGATGCGCTTGGTCGCCTCGTCTTCCGTCATGTTCATTTTACTGTGCACTGAAGCCACCACGAAATCAAAACTATCTAAAACCTTTTCTGGATAATCCAGCCCGCCGTCGGCGAGAATATCGCATTCCGTTCCCTTGAAGATTTTGAACGGCTTCATTTTTTGATTGAGCTTGTCGATTTCGGCGTGCTGCTTTTTTACACGATCCGGCTTCAGTCCGTTGGCATACGCCACCGACATGCTGTGATCGCACAGTCCGAAATATTCCAGCCCCAAAGCGCGAGTGGCCTCGGCCATTTCTTGAATCGAGTTCGCGCCGTCGCTGTAAGTCGAGTGGCAATGCAGCATGCCGCGCACGTCTTCTTTTTCAATCAGCTTGGGGATTTTATTTTTTTGCGCGGCTTCGATCTCGCCGTTGTCTTCGCGCAACTCGGGAGGGATGTAACTCATGCCGAGCGTCTTGAAAATATCCGCCTCGTCTTTGCATTTGATCAGTTTGTCGCCTTTGAAGAGGCCATGCTCGCTGACTTTGATGCCTTGCTTCTGCGCAAGCTGGCGCAGGGCAATGTTGTGCTCCGCCGAGCCGGTCAGATGATGGAGAAGATAGGGAAACTGTTCATCCTTCAGCAAGCGGAAATCCGCCGGAATGCCTTTCTCGAGAAGTACGCTGCTTTTGGTATCGCCTTTGGCGATGACGCTGCGCACGCCGGACAGCGTCGTGAAGAAATTCATCAACTCTTCGCGATCTTTATCTTTGCAACTGGCGACGATGTCGATGTCTTTGATGGTTTCTTTGTGGCGACGTAGGCTGCCGGCCATCTCAGTGCGGATGATTTTGGGATGCTTTTGAATCGCCTTTAACAGCGGCAAAGCGGCGTGCAGCGTGTGATGATAAAGATGCCGCCCAGAAAACTGGCGAACCTGTTGGATGCCGGCAAGAAATTTCTCCTGGCTCTTTGCGCCAAAGCCTTCGAGATCGACCAGACGATTTTCTTTGCAAGCTTTTTCGAGTGCATCGATTGAATCAATGCCGAGATCGTTGAAAAGACGCTGGGCCTTCTTCGGGCCGAGATTGGGGATGCGCAGCATCTCCAAAAGGCCGGCGGGAATTTGCTTACGCAGGTTTTCGTGATAACGCAAACGGCCGGTCTTGACCAGCTCGGTGATTTTTTCGGAGAGCGCTTCGCCGATGCCTTTGATCTCGCGCAAACGCCCGGGTTTGACCAGCTCGTCGAGATCGTCGGTGAGGCCGCGCAACGTGCGCGCGGCGTTGCCATAGGCGCGCGTCTTAAAAACATTCTCGCCCTGCAGTTCCAGCAAAGTGCCGATCTCATCGAGAATGTCGGCAACCTGGTTCTTATCCATCTCTCCTCCTACAGAATTGGATTGTTGGATTGAGGGATTTTTGGATTAATGGGGTAATGAACTCTATCGACTGGTGTTAGCAATACCATCGATCCAATCATCCATCTATCCAAAACTTTTACACAATCAAACGGCGCGGCGTGCGCTTAGACCCACTTCTTGAATTTGAAATAGAGATACATCGCCACGCCTGCGACCACGGTCAATAAGACGGTTCCATAGAAACCAAAGGAGTGCTCGCTAAACGGAATAACGTCGAAATTCATTCCAAACAATCCGGTGATGAACGTCAAGGGCAGGAAGATGGTAGAGATCAGTGTCAATGTACGCATGATCTCATTGAGCCGGTTGGAAGTGGCAGACATGTAGGCATCGAGCGCAAGCAGGATGACGTCGCGATATGATTCAGCGAGGTCGGCAAAGCGCGATATTTGATCATACACATCGCGAAAATAAAGGGACACTGCGGAGCCGACAAGCTTGAATTCGGCTCGGCTCAAGCGGTTCAGCACGTCGCGTTGCGGCCCGATGATGCGTTTGAGATTCATCAGCTCGTGCTTCAGATCGAAAATGGTGTCGATAATGCTGTGTCCAGGTTCTTTGATGATCTGCTCTTCGATGCGGTTGAGGCGCTTCTCGAAATCTTGAATAGCGGGCAGATAGTTTTTGGCAAGTGCATCGAGAATTTGATAGGTCAAGAATGCCGGCGAAGCATCCGAGAGCATCGCGCCTTCGCGCATGCGCACCTGCATTTGTGTGACGCTTTGCAGAGGTCGGCTATGATAGGTGACGATATATTTTTCTGCAAGAAAAATGTCCAGCTCTGTCGTCTCAAAATTGCCATTTGACTTGCTGTAGTCAACCCCATGGATGGTGATAAAGAGATATTTCCCGTAGTCGTCAACCTTGGGATACTGATGTTCTTGAATGCAATCTTCTATGGCGAGAGGGTGGAAGTCGAAAATCTCCCAGAGAATTTCTTCTTCGGATTCCGTCGGGTCCTCGAGATCGACCCAGTACAAGGAGCCGTCGGCCAGACCCTCGCGAACCGACTGCACATCGTGACTGATCCGCGTTTGCTGGCCCGGGATGAAGCGATAACAGTTCAGCATTGGCTTCGTTTCTTAAAATAAAGAGGAGTTGCCTTCATTAAACTCATGCTCCTGCTCATACTCTTACTCGCTTTTAGCTTTTAGAAAATACAAACAGCGAGTATGAGTAAGAGTAAGAGATAAAACATGCCTCACTCAAGATACAACATGCTGCCGATTTGTAGATCGACAGGTACTTTTGCGACAAGCTCGACAGCGTCGAGCGCATAAAGTGGATTGATTTCAATACGGCACAGCACTTTGCCATCGGCGGCGCGCGGCACGCGAACCCCCGCCGCTTCCAGCCAGCGAGCGTACACTTCGATCATCGCGGTCTTTGCCGTTGCCGGGCTGTCTTCGCCCTCGGCGTTCTTGATGCCGCTGAACTCGTCGCGCCTGTCCACTTCCATGCAAACGACGCGGCGCGCATCGCCCAAAGCATCGAAGATGAAGGCCTCGAATTTATATCCATTCGGTTGAGGCGGATTTATCAAATTTCCTCCGTCATCGATGTAAGGGATGCGCTTATGCGCGAGATGCCAGGGCAACGTTCCAGAGGCCTTGTTGCCGGCGCTATCGCCAAGCTCGCGCTCGATAAAGCTGCGTTTGAACAAATGAATCGCGAGATTGCCGTATTTGTACTTGAGTGTTCCGTCCGGCAAGAGCGCTTCTTTATCTTCAGTGCGCATGTCGCTGTATTCAATCACTGTCACGCGGTCGTCGATCATGCCCAGCAGCCCCATTTTTTCCGAAGCATCCCTTTTCGCGCAGACCTTCGCGCTCATCTCGGCATTGGCATAAAGATGACAGCCGATGAATAGCGGATCGCACATGTTCAGCAGAACGTTGTCAACTTGGAAATAAGAAATCTCTTCGATGCCGCGCCGCTGCATATCCTTGAGAGCGCCGGATTTTTGCAAGGCCCGCAACGTCCCGCCATGCCCATCGGGATTCATGAAGATGTGATCCGGCGCATCGAGGATGAGCTTGCCATCGGCGTCCAGCGCCGGTATTTCTCCTTGTTTGAAGAAGAAAACGTCCTGCTGTCGTAATCCAAAACAGTTGCGGGTCTCGAAGAAATTTTTGGTTTCAGCGTCGTTCGTTTCACTCGTCATGATGTACCAGGGGATGGCGGCGCCGTAACGCCGCGCGCCGGCAAGCAGCTTTTCTGCATGCAATTGAAAGAGCGGCTTGTTTGAAACCGGACCGATCGGCAGCGCGCCTTTTGGACCTTCGAAGCCCAGCCTCGAGCCTTGGCCGCCGGCGACGAGCAGCGCCGCAAGCGTGCCGGTTCGCAGAAATTTTTCGCCATCTTTGCGGCGCTCGGCAACGTCGCTCGGGCTTTGCTGTTGTTGCGCCAGGGTGAACACCGGCGCCGGCTTCAGCTCGCCGGCTTTCGTCTCTTTTGCGTTCGTCTTGATGTATTCTGCGGCCAGCCGCGCCATGAAATCAAAATCGATGCTTTGAATTTGCGCGAACAATTGTCGGCGCGAAGATTCGTTTAAATTTTCCCAAAATCTCAAGACATGACTTTGCCCGAATCTTTGCAGTGTTGCCGCAACAGCTCGATAATCTTCCTGATGCACTTCCGACATGATGCCCGGTCTCCAAGATGTCAATCACGGGTCGAACAATTCTTTTTCACGAGGATGGTCCCAATCGCCTTGCATGAGCCTATGCAGTGCGATGTCTGCTCGGTACGATTTTTTTCGACGGATAAATTATGGGCAAAAGTAGCATTATGCGTCAAAAAAACAAGATATTTTTGGCCGATTAAACCAATATATTTCCTGCGATTCAATTATCAAATAGAATTTCCATTCGGCGCCGATGGTCAGTAGAAATGCCGGCAGAAAGACGGTGCCGGTCAACGTCACAAACGCCGTAGCGAAAAAACCGTCAGCAATGGAGATTTTAAGCGAATAAATAATTTCTTGGATGGAGAGAGAAGATTTTTGTCGGGATGAAAATGCTTTCACAAGTTGTGTCTTTGAATCTGATAAATTCGATATTCGAACAATTAGAGCATCGACTTTAGTTGTCGAAAAAATAAATGGGCATAAAAAAAGCAGACATTGTTTCCCGGTGTCCGCTATCAAATGAAAAATAAATTCCCTACCACCCTCTGGCCGGCCAGCGGGTCATCATTATAAGTCAGCAAGCGTATGTGGCTATTTCAACTCATTGCTCGAAACCGCTACTACCGGTTCTTGAGTATTGTCCCGCACGGCAGCGAGCGATTTTCGCAAGTGCTTTTCGATGTGACTTCCGCTTTCCAGCGCCGTAAGATAATCCTTTTGGTCGATGCTTTCGCCCACGGCCATGGCCTGTTGGCGCATTTCCTTCAATTTGAAGGAATGCAGATCGTAGCGGTTTTGATCGAGGTAGCTCTTGCGCGGCATGTCTTTGATAAGCCGAGCAAGTGAGTCCAACCCGGTTTGAAGCAGGGCATATTGCTTTTCGCAATTGCTCTTGGCCGAAGATCGCATGACTACCAAGGCCGTTGCGCACGAATCCAACATCGTTCGCGCCATGGCGAGAGGGCCATTGGCCAGCTCGAAACGATTGCGCTGGATAAACTCCTTCGCCATTTTGAGGTTTTCTTTCGCCGCAGCGATTTGCTTGGGCAAATACGCCGTTGCTCCCTGCTTTTCCAAGCGAATCAACTCCGTTTGCGCCCTTGCCAGATCATCCGATGGTGAATTTGCACAGGCAGACAACAGGCACATTAAGACAAAAATCCCCACCCCGCCTCCCCAACGCACATTTCGTTGAAGATGCATTCCTCTACCTCATCCGATTTTACCTCCGTTCCTATGGGGACTACCGTGAATTGGCAGCTTGCGGACGATGATACGGAGTTAAAAACGTTGATCAGAAATTGAAGAGAACCGGGGAGGAACAAAAGGCTGGAAGCAGGTGGCTGAATGCAAGAACTCATGGTAGGGTGCAGTAATGCTCGTCTTACAAAAGTGCCGTCCCGCTGTGGCGCGATGCTTCCGCCCTCCTAAACTTCACCAAACTCCCTCCGCCGTGCGCGCCGGTTTCGACGCCTATCCTCATCGAAAACTCTTGCGCGCACAAAAAAACGCTTGACGCAGCCGCAAGGCGTGCGGAATATAAGCGACGAGTTTGTTACATGCAAGTAAAAATTTTGAATTTTGAAATTTTTTGAAGATAAGGTGGAGAAATTTGCGATGGCAGCACGTTATGTCCGCAAGCTGAATACCGCATCAAGCTCTGTGTAGTCAAAATGGGCGGGAATTGCAGTGCTTTTCGATACAAAATCGATAATGGCTGAGATTATGTCGCGCACCACGCCATCCGGAACGCCGTCGGCATGGGAAGATTGAAGCCGCATATCGACGATGTCGTTGACATAATCGACCACGACAAAGCGATTATCGGCGGTTAGAGCCATTTCAGCAGAGAAGAAGTCGAGCCGTGAGATACCTGCTATCTTGGAGATGATCTTCCGCATCGGGGAGAGGTCGTATAGTTCTTCTTCGACCGGCTTTAACTCGCCGTACAAATGGGTGAGATCGTTCCACCAAACAATAAACGTTCGCCCCAATACCCAATAGACCCTGAACCAGGCGCGCCGGCCCTCGAGGAGTTTCGGCGCTATTTTTTCTTGAAGAAGAAATTTTTGATCGTTCTGGCTCTGGCGAGCGCTTAGTACGTCGGCGAGCGTTTCCGCGCCCAAAACAACACCAGTGCCGCCACCGCCTATGCATGGCTTGATGATGAATGGCCGCCTCAGTCGGGCCAAGTCGGTGATTTTGATTTCCGGCTCGTGATCATAGGCCGAAAGAATAATCGAATAGGGGACATGCAGACCATTGGCAAGAAATTCCATGTGCATCGTCGCCTTGTCGATGCACCAGGCCATTTGCGCATATGTGTTGATCATACGCGCACCACTCTTGGCCACGGCTTTGCCGAAGGGCAGAAACTCCTTGACGTTGTCAGAAGCGCGATCGAGAAATGTGCGAAAGCGTGTTTTGCAACCGGTGAAATCGCGTAACGCGGTAGGCAGGTCGCGGGTGTGAATCAATTGGACGCTCAGGCCGCGGGCGTCGGCAACGTCGGCAAGACACTTGACAAACTCGGCGTCATATTGCCATTCCCAGGCAATGCCAAGATCGATTTCTCGAGGTTGGTCAAGCAAGAGAATTCTCTCGGTGCATGAGGCTGTCCATTTTTTCCGGCATCAGCAAAAATTGTAATTCGTCATCATCCAATATCTCTTTTTCAAAGGGATTGCCGTTTTGCCATCCGAGTTTTCCGGTTTTGCGAAAGCGTTCGATGCGGCGGATAGCGATTTCACAATAAATTGGATCTATGTCGATTGTGTAGCATCTTCTATCATTCATTTCTGCCGCCAAGAGAGTTGTGCCGGCATGGCAGAAAAAATCTATAACAAGATCGTTTTTTTGTGAGCTAGCCCGAATGATGCGCTCGGCGCTCTTCAACGGCTTTTGGGCGTAGCAGCCGTTTACGTTTTCTTCCATCCGATAAAAAACCTGCTGCACGTCCACCCACACGTTTCCTGCACGGATGTTATTTGATTTGCTGCGCTCGAAATTCTCGGTAATTTTACCGTCGACTTCTTTATAATAACCACGCAAGATTTTTGGAATGTCGGTGTATTCTGCTTCAATGTTGAACGCCGGTTCGCCCTTGATGTAATAAAGCAGTTCCTGCCGAACCGCCATCCAATTTTTCTGAGTGCCATAGCCGCGCTGGTTGCGCATCGTGATGAAGCTGCGGGGACGGAAGGGCATGTCTCGCATCATCAGCATAAAATCCGGCAAGGGTTGGAACCCGGCGGTCTGATCGGCGCCAAGCCAGATATAGAGTGAACCGTTCTCCGCCAGCGTCGCGTTTGTATTTTCAATCCACCTCTTGCACCAAGCGATAAATTCGGAGAGTTCTTTTTCCTGAAACGCGACGAGATTGTAGGGTGGATCATGAATCGCCAACGTTGCCTGCTCGCCAGTCATTAGTTTTTGAATATGATTATCATTGGCCGCATCCAAACAACCGATGCGATGTTTGCCCAAGGGATCGTTCAAAATTTCACCAGGCTGCAAGCGGCAGTATTTCAAGAGAGGGTTTCGCACTTCGGGGTTACGATCTAATCGTGGAAGGGGCAGGTTTTTCATTTTTTCGTTGTGATCAATTGTGCTCGACTTTGTGGTATCTAGTTTTTTTGCCACGCGAAGCTATTGCCGATTTTTGTCTATGGGCTTGGCGAAATTTATCAATGGCTTTCATTGCCTTATCGTCAAAAAAATTGGCTTTACAGGATGAACATTGAAAGCGCTCAAGTTCGGGTAGAAGCGTACCATCGAGAAGTAGGCAAGGGCCGCTGACGCGCCGTATGGCCTTTTTCCCGCATTGCGGACAACTCAGGACTGCTGGTAAGTCATCACACCAATTCGATTCTTTCAATTTCAGCCTTTTCAGCAAATACACCTCGTCTGGCAATAAACAATCGCTTAATACGGATGAGGATATCCATTTATCTCTTTCAGTTTTCGTTCCATCGTGCGAATACCATCGATGGCCATTTCCCAATCCTGTGAATCGGATTCGACTTCCCACGAATAATTCCGCTCTGCGACAACTTTGCGACTGTTGAATTCTTCGTAAGTCATCCCATATTTTTTGCGCATCAATTCGTCGGTTGTCTTATAGCGGATCAAGCGCCGCAAATAATCGCGACGAAGCATTTCGTGAAGCTCGTCGTCTGAAAGACTATTGACATGTTCGCGGATAGCGACTGACATGGTTTACCTCTTGAATATTGCCAGTATCTTTAATAACAGAAGCTGGCCTAATCATACAAAATGCAGCTTACATAATCAACAAAAAGCTCATCTTGAAACTAATGCCTCAAGTTATCAGTGGACATGCCGTAAGATTGACAGGAGAAAACTCTTACGTATCTGAGCCTTTCTTCTGAAACAAATCGATTCAACCTGATGAATTACTGAACAACAAATAATGAATAGCAAAAATTTATCTTGCACTTTTCAGTTACTGGCACTAAGTTAAACAGGTATAGAGAAACTGGCTTTTCATTGTGACTATACGGTTTTTGCTTAAACTGCCTCTTGCTCTTGGTAAGCAACCTGCCTGAAATCAAACTCGCAACAAAGGCTAGTGTAGTGTCCCACAAATAACTTTACTTTTGTTTTTGCAAATGCTAAATTGGGGCATGAGCAAAAGAGCTAGATCTATTACTTTGACGCTTCAAGAACAAACCACTCTGGATGCATGGG